>Ga0209201_1000003_pt1:0-115000 | contig 458398 bp, 400 predicted proteins | sample AD_UKC055_MetaG_FD_184411 | JGI IMG/M metagenome (GOLD analysis project Ga0209201, IMG submission 184411) | Active sludge microbial communities of municipal wastewater-treating anaerobic digesters from USA - AD_UKC055_MetaG (SPAdes) (version 2) | ecosystem: Engineered > Bioreactor >... | reverse complement strand
GGCCTGAGCCCGAAGGTCGCCGCCGCCGCCCGCCAGGCCGCACGGGCCGCTTCCTCCCCGTGCGTGACGCGGGTGGCCTCGAAGGCCAGGACGGACTTGGCCATGTTCAGTTCGGCCCCCCGAAGCGTTCCCGCCTTCGCTATCTCATCCATCGGCAGGAAGGTAAACAACTTCAGGAACCGCTCGACATCTGCGTCATCGGTATTGACCCAGTACTGGTAATATTCATGTGGGGTCGTCAGGGCCCCGTTCAGCCATATCGTCCCTCGTTCGGTCTTTCCCATCTTCGTGCCGAGGGCCGTCGTAATCAGCGGAAAAGTGACCCCGTAAGCCTGCTTCCCCTCGAGCCTGCGAATGAGGTCTATGCCGGCCACGATATTGCCCCACTGGTCATTGCCCCCCATCTGCAGGAGGCACCCGTGATGCCTGAAGAGATACCAGAAATCGTAAGCCTGGAGGAGCATGTAGTTGAACTCGATGAAGTTCAACCCCGTTTCGAGCCGCATCCGGTAACTTTCTGCCGCCAGCATGCGGTTGACGCTGAAATGACGGCCGATGTCCCGCAAAAACTCTATGTAATTGAGAGGTTCAAGCCAGTCGGCGTTATTGAGGAGCACCGCCCCCCCCGCTTCGAAGGAGATATAGTTGGACAGCTGTTTCTTCAGGGCCTGCGCATTGGCGCGGACCTGGTCCGGCGACAGGATCTGGCGCATCTCCGTCTTCCCGCTGGGATCCCCGATCAGCGCCGTTCCCCCGCCCACGAGGGCGATGGGCCTGTGGCCGTTTCTCTGCGCATGGGCCAGAGCCATGATCGGCACAAGGCTTCCAACGTGAAGACTGGTTGCCGTCGGGTCGAAACCAATGTAGCAGACGACCGGTCCCTCACCGATGATGCGCCGGATGTCTTCATCGGTCACCTGCTCAATAAAACCTCTTTCCGATAGTACGTCGTAGAGGTTTTTCCTTTGCGGTTCCTTCGTATTCATCGCTTTCGTCTCACGGACAGTCGCCGCCTGTCATTCACCCCATTTTAAGCTGAGGCGCTCGACCGTCCGGGCCCTGCCCGTTTCCGGGTCGATGTCGATCACCACACCCTGGAGCCTCACATCTCCTCTGGCCACCTCGAATTTGTTCGGTCGGCAGGTCAGGAACCTCTCGATCACCGTTTCCTTCTCGACGCCGATGACGGAATCGAACGGGCCTGTCATGCCGACATCGGTGATGTAGGCCGTGCCCTTCGGCAGGATCGTTTCATCGGCCGTCTGGACATGGGTATGGGTGCCGATGATCGCACTCACCTCTCCGTCGAGAAACCAGCCCAAGGCCTGCTTTTCCGAAGTGGCTTCCGCGTGCATGTCGACGATGATCACCTTGGTTTTTTGTTTCAGGGCGTGGATTTCGATTTCCGCAACCCGGAAAGGACAGTCCACGGGTTTCATGAAGACCCGGCCCGAGAGGTTCAGCACCGCCGCTCGAAATCCGTTACGGACAGGGAAAAGAACCGACCCCTTCCCCGGCGTGCCCACGGGGTAGTTGGCTGGCCGCAGGAGTGTTTCGTATTCGTCGATGAATTCCATGACCTCTTTCTTGTCCCAGATGTGGTTGCCCGTCGTGAGCACATCCACCCGGCTCTCATAGATCTCCTCGACGACCGCCCGCGTGACACCGAAGCCGCCGGCGGCATTTTCGACATTCGCCACAGCCAGGTCGATATCGTGCCGGTGAATGATCCGGGGGAGAAGGTCTCTCACGGCCCTTCTTCCCGGTTTTCCGACGACATCTCCGATAAAAAGCAGCTTCATTTCAGAGGGTCACTTCGCGTAATCCGTTGCCCTTGTTTCCCGGATCACCGTTACCTTGATCTGACCGGGATAGGTTAATTCCGATTCGATCTTTTTGACGATGTCCTTGCAGAGCATGACGGCATCGTCATCGGAAATCTTTTCGTTTTCCACGAGGATCCGGAGCTCCCGGCCCGCCTGAATGGCGAAACACCTGTCCACGCCGGTGAAGGAATTGGCCAGACTCTCCAGTTCCTCGAGACGCCTGACGTACGTTTCCAGCATTTCCCTTCGCGCGCCCGGCCTGGCAGCCGACAGCGTGTCGGCGATCTGCACGAGAACGCCGAGAAGGTTGTTGTTGCGCCCGTCATCATGGTGGGTGGCGACGGCCTGGACGATCCGGTCCGTCTCGCCGTAACGCTTCGCGATGTCCGCCCCGATGGCGGCATGGGTCCCCTCGATCTTGTGATCCACGGCCTTGCCGATATCGTGCAGAAGCCCCGCCCGTTTGGCCTCTTTCACATCCAGGTTGAGTTCCGCGGCCATAATCCCCGTCAGATGGGCCACCTCGATCGAATGCTGGAGAACGTTCTGGGAAAAGCTGGTCCGAAACCGGAGTTTCCCCAGGATGTTGACCAGTTCCGGATGGATGTCATGCACGCCCATGTCGAAGGTCGCCCGTTCCCCGGTCTCCCGCACGATGTTGTCGACCTCCGCGGTCACCTTCTTGACCACGTCCTCGATACGGCCGGGGTGGATCCTTCCGTCACTGATCAGCCGTTCCAGGGAGATCTTGGCTACCTCCCTTCGGACAGGGTCGAAGCCGGAAAGGACGACCGCCTCGGGCGTGTCGTCGATAATGAGGTCCACACCGGTCGCCGCTTCGATGGCCCTGATGTTTCTCCCCTCCCGGCCGATGATTCTTCCTTTCATCTCGTCGTTCGGGAGATTGACGACGGAAACCGTGTTTTCGGCTACGAAATCTCCCGCATAACGCTGCATGGCGTATGCGATGATTTCACTGGCACTGCGATCCGCCGTCCTCTTGGCGTCATCTTCAATCTTGCGGATCATCCTCGCCGCTTCCCGTTTGGCTTCGGCCTCCATGGACTGGATGAGGTAGTTCTTGGCTTCTTGCGACGAAATACCCGCAATTTTTTCCAGCTTGAGTTTCTGTTCCTCGATGACCCGGTTGAGCTTTTCGTGCTTGTCCGAAATGGCCGCCTCTTTCTGGATCAAGACCCTGTCGCGGTTTTCGAGCTGGTTTTCTTTCTGAACAAAGGCATCCACTTTTTTTTCAAGGTTTTCTTCCTTCGAACGGAGCCTTCGCTCCAAGCTTTCCAGTTCCCCTTTCCGTTCCCTCGTTTCCTTTTCGAATTCCGACTTCGTCTTCAGAAGATTTTCCTTGGCCTGCAGGATGGCTTCCTTCTTGATGTTGTCGGCCTCTTTCTTGGCTTCCTCCAGTATTCTGGCTGAAAGACTCTCGGACGACTGGAGCTTCTTTTTTGATGCAAGAACGTTCAAATAAAATCCCGCGGCCGCACCCGCCAGGGCCGCCGCAGCAATGATCATCAATTCCGTAACCAAGGTTCCTTCACCTCCTTATCTGACCGGCACGGAAGAGGCCTGCTCTTGCGAGCCGGGTAAAAAAATGGGTGTCAAATCTCAGACGCACAATTCTCGATTGGGCGCATCCAGGGGAACCGCGATGAGAAACCAGGAAAAATGAGGCGGGTTTTTCGGAGGTCCTTCTAACCAGGGTGTGGCGACGGGCGCCAAAAAAACCCCCGCATATGCCGTGTTAACGCTGTGCTTTGAACCTGTCAACAAGGTGGGTGCCTTATTGTTGCGTTAGGCTTTCCACGATCACAATCCCGGATCGCTGGACCTGCACACGGCAAACAAGGAAAGGCTCCCAGTTCTTAAGGTGTTAGCTCAAAAGACAAATTGTTAATCACGCGCATCGCAGGGGGAAATAACCTTTTTTTGCTGATCAATAAAATCAATCAGATCTGTCGATCTGCTTTCCAGCAGTTTATAAATATTCTCTTTCTCCCCTTTCAATCGAAACAGCTCATCCGCAATGTTCAAAGCAACCAGAATGGCCGCCTTTTCAGCCGGGATGTTCTTTGAGGTTTTATCTATCTCGTCTGCTTTGCTGTTGACATAACTTACGACATTCTCAACATGGTCATTCCCGGCGTCACTGAGAACGGAAACCTGATGACCCAGGACATGTATATCGAATCTCTTCTTCACCCAGGGACCTCAAAGTTCTTGCGTGTTGATATCTTCGAGCATTCCGAGCAGCAAATCCACCTTCTGTCGAACTGATTCCCTTTCCTCGTTCAGTTTCCTGATTTTGCTCTGTGCCTCTGCTAGCTCCCCATCCTTCAATTTTATTAAATTTTCTAATTCCGTCTTCTTTTTGTGGAGTAATGTATATTCCTCAGCAAGACTCTTTACCCTTTGCTCAAGCTCTTTGAACTTGACCCATTCCTCCACGAAATATCGACCTTTTCCGGAATGAATTGAAAAAAGCGTTTCAAGTCCCGCTGTTGTTATGAAACTATTTCAATTCATTACAAAAGTCAAGATGCTTTTTGTCCGGGAGCTTTTCGGCCGACAGCATGCCGAAAAAAGCGTCGATCGCCAGCCGCATCTCGTCCTGTTTTCGGACGGAACCGGCCCTTTTCCTGAAATGCGAGATGCCGGTCAGACCCCTGGTATACCAGAAAAGATGTTTCACAAACGTCCTGACCCCCATCGGCTCCCCGAAAATCTCAACGGACAGTCGCAGGTGCTCCTGAATGATCTTTCGCCGTTCCTCCAAACCGGGGGCGTCGTCACGCTCCGCCCGGTCATCGATGATCTGTCTGAAAATCCAGGGGTTCCCGAGGGCCGCCCGCCCCACCATGACCCCGTCGCAGCCCGTTGCCTCGATCATTCTGCGGGCATCGTCGGCTTTCAGGACATCTCCATTCCCGACAATCGGTATCCGGGTTTTCGCCTTGACCTCTTCTATCACCCGCCAGTCGGCCCGACCGCTGAAGCCCTGATGGGCCGTGCGGGAATGCAGAAAGACGGCATCAACGCCGCTGTCCTCGGCGATTCTGGCTACCTCGAGGGCGTTGAGACTGCTGGAATCCCAGCCGCTGCGGATTTTGACGGTCAGGGGTATGGTTGCGGCCTTCCTCACGGCATGCAGGATTCGTCCGATTTTCGCCGGTCCTCGCAGGAGAGCGGCCCCGGCCCCCCGTTTGACGACATTTTTCACGGGGCACCCCATGTTGATGTCCACGAGGTCGGCCCCCCGGTCCGCGGCGATTTTTGCCGCATCGGCAAGGGTGGAGGGTTCCGAACCGAAAATCTGAACCCCCAGGGGACGGTCCAAAGGTGATGACCTCAGGTAGACAAGACTCTTTTCCATCCCGCGGACGAGTCCATCGGCGCTGACCATTTCCGTCAGACAAAGGGCACAGCCGAAGGGGCGGACCATCAGCCGGAACGCGAGGTCCGTGATCCCGGCCATCGGAGCCATGCAAAAGCTGTTTTGCAGATGCAGAGAACCGATCTTGAGGTTTTTCATCGTTTTGCTTCCCGGGGACTCCCGTGATTCGCCCCGTCAGGAACGCGGACCCGGGATAAAAGATACCGCCAAAGGCACCAGCGCCGCCGCCGCCCGGATCAAGCGGCGCACCCGTGTCATCCCTCCTGCGGGCGGGCGCTTCGCCTCTCCAGTACTTTTTGGGCCCGTGCGAGGTCCTCGACGGTGTTGATCCCCATAACCTCGCCGGGGTCGGGCGCAACGACAGTGGCGGTGTGTACCCCCTTGCGTCGTGCAATAGCGAAGATATCTGTGAAGTAGTACTCCTTCTGGGTGTTGTCGTTTCCGATCTCAGCGACCGCCTCGAAGAGGAACGGGTTCTCGGCACAATAGATCCCCGTGTTGATTTCGCGGATTTTTTTCTGTTCCTCTGCGGCGTCCCGGTGCTCCACGATCCCCAGCACATTGCCCTCGGCGTCCTTGACAATCCGGCCGTAACCAAAGGGGTCCTCCAGGAGAGTCGTCAACACCGTGATGGCCGCGCCGGAGGCACGATGGCGGTCCATCAGTTCGCGGACCGTCGAGGCCCGGAGCAGAGGCACGTCGCCGCAGAGGATCAGGATGGTCCCGCGGTAGCCTTCAAAGAACTGCGCGGCCTGCCGGACGGCGTGTCCCGTCCCGAGCTGCTCCCGCTGGTAGACGAAGGTCAGCCCCCGGTTACCGTAGCGAGCCTCCACGAGATCCGCCTGGTGGCCAACGATGACGGCGATCCGGGATGAGCCCATCTCCTCGGCGAGGTCCAGGACATAGTCCAGCATGGGACGGCCGGCTACGGGATGGAGGACCTTCACCAGGTCCGACTTCATACGCGTCCCCTTGCCCGCGGCCAGGATGAGTGTCGCGAATTCCTTCCTGTCCTTTCCTTTTCTCATGCCAAAGTCCTCAACATCCGTCATTCGAACCCGGAGATTCGGATCTGTTTTTTCATGATGTTTGTTTCCGACCCTCCATGTCCGGCAGAAAAGTGACCGTCACCTCCTTGATGGACTTCAAATCGGCATCCTCAATGAAGAAGGTCATGGAACCGATCTCCAGGGATTCCCCCCGCCTGGGTATGCGCCCCATTTTATGGAGCAGGAACCCCCCGAGGGTCTCATAGTCTCCCGGCGGGATTTCCACGAACAGGATCTCCCGTAGCCTTTCGATGCGGATTCGGGCGTTGAAGAGATAGCGGCCCGGCCCGATGACCCGGTAGGCCCTTTCTCCTTTATCGTATTCATCCTCGATCTCGCCGACAATCTCCTCCAGGATGTCCTCGATGGTCAAGACCCCCACGGCACCCCCGTACTCGTCGACGATGACGGCCATGTATTCCCCCTTCTTCTGCATCTCGAAAAGAAGATCGTCGGCCTCCTTCGACTCGGGAACGTAGAAAACCGTGGGCCTCAGATATTTCTCAACCACCTCTGAGGCATCCTCGGGCAATGACTTCAAGACATCAAAGGCACTGACGATACCGATCATGTTGATGATCTGCCCGCGATAGACAGGAATACGGGAAAAACCCTTATCGTCGATGATCCGGGCCGCCTCGGCGAGCGGCGTGGCCGCCTCGAGGGCCACAAGGTTGGAAAGCGGAACCATGATCTGGCCGGCGGTGGCCTTGGAGAAATCGATGACCCGGCGGATCATCTCCTGTTCCGATGTCTTGACGTCCCCACTCGGTCCCCGGTCCGTCAGGAGAAACTTGAGCCCCTCCTTCGTGATATAGGGATGCGGCCTTCCTCCTTTCACGCCCATCACGAGAAAGACGGCCCCTCGCGAGATTCTGGAGATGACGAACACGAGGGGATAGAGGATCCGGGAGAAAAACCACACCAGCGGTGCAATTCTCACGGCCGTCTGCTCGGGGTTTCGCTGATAGATGCTCTTCGGGATGATCTCGCCGAACAGGAGGAGCAGGGGAACCATGACGAGAACCGCCACGATCTCGCCCCGGGCAGGACCGAGATGGGATATGGAGAGTGTCGTCGCCAGGGCCGTGCTCGCGATGATGCAGATATCCGTTCCCGTCAGGCATGTGGCCAGAAACCACTCGGGATTCTCGAGCAGACGAAGCGTCCGCGCGGCTGACTTCGATCCGGCGGCCGATTTCTGCCGGATGAGGTGGATGTCCGAGGCGATGAGCGCGATCTCCCCGCCGGAGAAGAGGCCCTCCAGAAGAATACACAGGAAGATCACGAGAAGGGTGACGAGGTTATCCGTCATGGACTTCCTCCCTTTTCACCCGGATTCTCAGAATCCTGGCCTTGCCCATTTTCTCGATTAAAAAGGTGTAACCCCCCATCGATATTTTTTCCCCCCTGGAAGGAAGCCTCCCGAAGAGATGGAAAACATACCCTCCCAGGGTGTCGAAATCCTCCTCGTCAATTCCCGCACCGGTGATTTCGTTGAAGCGCTCTATGGGCATCATGCCCGATACAAGGAGGGTGAGCTCGTCCAGCCGGTGATAGAGGTCCTCGATCGTGTCCCGCTCGTCGTAGATGTCGCCGAAGAGCCCCTCGAGGATGTCCTCCATCGTCACAAGGCCTTCCAGGCCGCCGTACTCGTCGACGACAATGGCCATGTGCACCTTCCGGATCTGGAAGTCCCGCAGGAGGGTATCGGCCCGTCTCTGCGCGGGGATGAAGAAGGGCTTCTTCAGAAGGGACTCGACGCGGACGGCCTGTCCCAGACCCGCCGCTCGCGCCAGCAGATCCCTCGCGTAGAGGATGCCGAGCACGTCGTCGATCCCGCCGCTCCCGTAGACGGGAATCCTCGAGTACCCGTGTTCGACAATTTCCCGCTTCATCTCATCGATGCCCATGACAACAGGCAGGCAGAACATGTCGACCCGCGGGGTCATGATGGCCGACACGTCCGTGTCGCCGAGTTTGAACACCCGGTGGATCAAATCCCGCTCGGCCTTCTCGATGACACCCTCCTCGTGCCCCGCCTCGACCAGTCCCCTGATGACATCTTCCGTGAGGACACGTCCCTCAGACTGCGCACCCTTGATGAAAGAACTGAAGAAAGCGGATATGCGTTCCATCAGCCAGATCAGGGGATACCCCAGTGTCATGAAAGCACTGACCACCGGGGAGGCGAAAGAAGAAAAACGCATGGGGTACATTTTCCCGAACGTCTTGGGCATGGCCTCGCAGAAGATCAGGACCAGGGGGGTCAGGACGGCAATGGCCACCCACTGTCCGTCGACGCCGAGAAGGCTGACAAAGATGGCCGTGGCAAGGGCGGTAAAGGCGATGTTGGCGGTTTCGTTACAGACAATAATGGTCACCAGCAGACGCCTGGGGTTCTCCAGGAGCCTCTGCACGTGCTCGATAAAGGGAAACCTGTCCTCGCGCATCCGGTGCAGGTGAAGCGGGGACAGGGAGAAGAGGGCCGCCTCGGAGCAGGTGAAGATCCCGAAGAGGACAAACAGGACGGCGAGAAGGATCAGCTTTAATGTCAGATAAACGTCCAATGGGTCCTTGGGGGTTTTTAATTTGAAAAAGGCCGGTGAATTCCGCACCGGGTTCAGCTGTTTTCTTAGAAAAATAATGAATAAAAGTCAAGTGGTTGGATATCCCGCCGCCCACTGTCTCCCGAGGGATTGATTGACTTCGAATACCATTTCCGATATAACGCATCTAAAATTCGATGACTTGAGACATCGAATCGATTCCCCCGACCATCCCAGAAACATACCCGAAAACGTTATCCTTTTATGACCCGCTCGACGGAAGGGATCGACCCCATCTGTTCTCATCAGGAGGAACGCAAATGCCTAACGTGCTTCTCATCGGAAACGGCGCCAGGGAGCATGCCGTCGCCGAAGCCATCATGCGCTCCCGCCGCGGACCGGCTCTATTCGCCTACATGAGAACGAACAACCCGGGCATTGCCTCCCTCTCCAGGAAAATCGCCCTGGGCCGCTACGAAGACCTGAAGGGGGTCACCGCCTTTGCGAAGGATTGCCGGATCGATTTTGCCGTTGTCGGCCCGGAGGATCCCCTGAACCAGGGTGTCGTGGATGCCCTGATGGAAGCAGGCATCCCGTCGGTCGGGCCGACGAAGACGCTCGCCCGCCTGGAAACTTCGAAGTCCTTCACCAGAGAATTACTTCGGAAGTACAACATCCCGGGCAACCCGATGTTCAGGACCTTTTCATCCCTCGAGGGGCTGGATGATTTTCTGGAGGAGATTGATGAGGTCGTCGTCAAGCCGGACGGCCTGACAGGCGGAAAGGGCGTCATGGTCCAGGGGGATCACTTTCAAACGAAAAAAGAGGCGCGCATTTATTGCGAGGCCGCCCTGAGAGAGCACCCCAGCGTCATCGTCGAGGAGAAGCTGGAGGGGGAGGAATTTTCGCTCCAGTGTTTGAGCGACGGCAAGCACGTGGCGGCAACGCCGCCCGTACAGGACCACAAACGCCGGTATGCCGGCGACAAGGGTCCGAACACGGGGGGGATGGGATCGTACTCGGCGGAAGACCACTGCCTGCCTTTCATGACACATCAGGATGTGGCCGAGGGTCTCGCGATCACCCAGAAAGTCGCCGAGGCCATCTACCGGGAAACGGGGACCTATTACAAGGGAGTCATGTACGGAGGCTTCATCATCACCCGAAAGGGGGTTAAACTCCTCGAATACAACGCACGGTTCGGCGATCCCGAGGCCATGAACATCCTGCCGCTCCTGAAGACGGATTTCGTCGATGTCTGCCAGGCCGTCATCGACGGGAAGCTCCAGACCCTCACGATCGAGTTCGACAGAAAGGCCACCGTCTGCAAGTATATCGTGCCCCGGGGTTACGGCCTCCCGAAGGACCATCCCGAGGCGAAATCCACCTCCTCGAAAATCGAGGTGGGCGGTGTCGGCCCGGCTAAGCTCTATTATGCTTCCGTCGACAGGAAGGAGGATGGCCTTTACATGACAACCTCCAGGGCCATCGGCGTCGTCGGTATCGCGGATAACCTCGATTTAGCCGAGCAGATTGCGGAAAAAGCCGTTTCCGCTGTGAAGGGACCCGTGGACCATCGGCCCGACATCGGGACGAGGGCGCTCATCCAGCGGCGCGTAGACCACATGAAAAAAATTCGGGGGTGATTGGAATATTGGAATCATGGAATACTGGGTGAAGAATTTTTCCGCGACCCGTTATTCCAGTATTCCGGCACTCCAGCACTCCAATATTCGCCAACACAGGAGAATTGAATGGCCAAGATCCAGCGTGCGCTCATCAGCGTCACGGACAAGAAAGGCATCGCGGACTTTGCGAAGGGCCTGAAGGCTTTCGGTGTCGAGATTCTGTCGACGGGGGGAACGGCTGCCGCCATCAAGGCGGCGGGCATCGACGTCATTGACGTAGCTTCCTACACGGGTTTCCCGGAGATGATGGACGGCAGGCTCAAGACCCTGCACCCGAAGGTTCACGGGGGATTGCTCGCGCTTCGTGACCGTGCGGAGCACATGAAGTCGGCCAGGGACCAGGGGATCGAGATGATCGACATGGTGGTCATCAACCTCTATCGCTTCGAGGACACGGTGGCCAGGGAGGGCTGCACCCTGGAGGAAGCCATAGAGAACATCGACATCGGCGGGCCTGCCATGGTGCGATCGGCGGCGAAGAACTACCGCTTTGTCAGCATCGTTACGGATCCCGACGACTACCCGGGCATACTCGAGGAGATGAAAAAGACGGGCGGCGAGGTCTCGGAGGAGACGAACTTCAGGCTTTCGACCAAGGCCTTCCAGATCACGGCGCGCTACGATGCCGCGATTTCCAACTGGCTTGGCACGATCATCCCGGGGAACGGGCGGAAGGACTTCCCCGACGTCTACACGCTCCAGTTTGTAAAAGCGCAGGACCTGCGATACGGCGAGAACCCCCACCAGAAGGCCGTCTTCTATCGCGAGGGATTACGGCTCACCGCCGGTATCGCCGGCGGCAGGCAGTTGCAGGGCAAGGAACTCTCTTACAACAACATCATGGATAGCGACGCCGCATGGCAGATGGCCTGTGACTTCGAAGGACCGACGGCCGTCATTATGAAGCACGCCAACCCTTGCGGGGCCGCCACGTCCGGGGATGACATCCTCGAGGCCTACCGGAGAGCCCTCGAGACGGACCCCGTATCGGCCTTCGGCGGCATCGTGGCCCTGAACCGGACGGTCGACGGAAAGGCGGCCGAGGAGATCGCCAAGCTCTTTCTCGAGGTGGTGATCGCACCGAAGTTCGAACCCGAGGCGCTCAAGGTTTTCGAATCGAAAAAGAACCTGAGGCTCATCGAGGTGGACCCCTACTGCCCCGCCGGCAAGGCCGGGTACGACTTCCGGCGCGTCGTCGGCGGGCTCCTCGTCCAGGAGCGCGATGCCGACGCCACGGACATCCGCAAGGCAAAGGTCGTCACAAAACGTAACCCCACCGAGGAAGAGTACCAGGCCCTTGATTTCGCCTGGCGGGTTGTCAAGCACGTCAAGTCCAACGCCATCGTGCTCGCCACGAAAGACAAACTCGTGGGCGTGGGTGCCGGGCAAATGAGCCGAGTGGATTCGGTGAGAATCGCCATCATGAAGGCCAGTGGACCCACAAAAGGAACCGTCATGGGTTCTGACGCCTTCTTTCCCTTCCGTGACGCCGTCGACACTGCCGCCGGGGCAGGCGTGACGGCCATCATACAGCCCGGCGGATCGATCCGCGACGAAGAGTCGATTCAGGCGGCCGACGAGCACGGGATGGCGATGATCTTCACCGGCGTGAGACATTTCAAGCACTAATCGCCGGAGGCGATTCGTGCGGGGCGCTGGAATATTGGAATAATGGAGTATCGGGAAGAGGATTTTTCGATCATCCCATCATTCCATTATTCCATCACTCCACTGTTTCCGATCACAGCCTTTAAAAGGCCGCCATTGGACATGGAGGTATTCGCATGAAAAAAGTTAAAGGTGATGCTCTCGTGAGTGTCGTGATGGGGAGCGATTCCGACCTCCCGACCATGAAAGAGTCCCTGATTCTCCTGAAACAGTTTGAAATCCCCTATGAGGTGGTCCTGACCTCGGCACACCGGACACCGGAGCGGACATCCGAGTTCGCGAAAGGCGCGGCCGGTCGCGGCGTGCGGGTTATCATCGTCGGCGCGGGGGCAGCGGCGCATCTGGCGGGGGTCATCGCGTCACAGACGCCCCTGCCTGTGATCGGTGTGCCCATCGACTCCACTTCCCTGGGAGGGCTCGACGCGCTCCTTTCAACCGTCCAGATGCCGGGTGGAATCCCCGTGGCCACCATGCCCGTCGGAAAGGCAGGCGCCCGGAACGCAGCCCTGATGGCCGCAAGGGTCCTCGCCCTCGGCGACAGGGGTATCGCCGGGAAACTGAAAGGTTATGCTGAAAAGATGGCTGCCGAAGTGAAGGAAAAGCAGAAAAAGCTGGACTGCCTATAAAAGACAGGCGAAAGACTTAAGGTACAAGGCTAAAGGCAAACCATTCAAGCTGTTCTTTGTCCGTCTTGCCATGAGCCTTAAGCCCTCAGCCCCTGGCCATGTCGATACTCATCAAAATCAATCCTGAAAATCCGGAGCCTGAAAAAATCAGCGAAACTCTCGCCATCCTGAAGAGAGGCGGGGTGATCGCCTTCCCGACGGAAACCTTCTACGGGCTCGGCGCCGACGCCGGAAATGAGAGCGCCATCAGGCGAATATTCGAGATCAAGGGCCGGGATTTCCGCAACCCCATCCCCCTCATCATAGAGAAAAAAGAGGTTCTTCCCGGGCTGGTGAAAGATATCCCCGCCCTGGCCGAGACCCTCATGACCCGATTCTGGCCCGGGCCCCTCACCCTGGTCTTCGAGGCTTCCCGCCTCGTCCATCCGGGGATCACGGCAGGGACGGGGAAGGTCGGCATTCGCATCTCGAGCCATCCTGTCGCTACGGCCCTTGCCGCGGCGCTCGGAGGCCTCATCACGGCGACGAGCGCAAATCTGTCGGGAAAGAAAGAGTGTTCTTCGGCCGGGGACGTGCTCGATCAGATCGGCGGGCGTCTGGACGGGGTGGTCGACGGGGGATTAACAGCCGGCGGGTTGGGGTCCACGATACTGGATGTGACCTGTGACCCGCCGAGAATTTTCCGTCACGGCGCTATTCCCGCGAGCCGGCTCCACAACATGCACTAGAAAATTTCGCGGCGGTCTCGTCTTCGCCGAGCGAGATGAGCTTGTCCCCGCAGATGAAACCATCTCCATCTGCGAACCAGCGAAAAACGAAGCATATTTTCAACAACTTAATGGTTCATCCGACCAAATCCTTTGATCTTTACAACCATTTCCTGTAAAAAAAATTCATGTCTCTCAGGGAAACAGGTTTCGCGAAAATATACCGAGGAAAGGCGCTCATCGCCGACCCCATCTATCAGTACGCCTGGTTCACCGTGCCGGACGCCGGATATCCCCGGGAAAAGACGGAAAAGGATCTGATCGACTCGCCCTGGATTCAACGGCTGAGGCGGATCCATCAACTGCAGAGCGCCCGCTGGGTATACCCCGCGGCCGAGCACAGCCGCTTCCAGCACACCATCGGCACGATGCACATCGCCGGTGAGTTCGGGAAGAACCTCTACGAGAGCCTTCGCGAAATCTGCCCCGATGTTCCTTCGATCCATTTCGTCGAAGAACTTCTCAGGGTGGCGGGTCTTCTTCATGACGTGGGCCACGGGCCCTTCGGGCACTTCTTCGATGATCACTACCTCGACCAGTTCGGGCTCACCCATGAAACCCTGGGGCAGATCATCATCCGAAAGGATCTCGGCAAGCTGATCCGGGAGATTCGGCGAAGCCCCTCCGGATCCTTCGAGAAGGGGGAGCGTCTCGATCCGGAACAGATCGCTTACTTGATCAAGATGCCGGACGATCGAGATGAGAAGCGGCCCCGGTGGCTCCAGCTCCTGAGACAGCTTTTTTCCGGCATCTACACCGTCGACAACCTCGACTACGTCCAGCGAGACGCCTACATGACGGGCTTTTCCCTCGACATCGTGGATATCGCAAGGCTACGCTTCTACACCTTCTTCACGAAAGAGGGCCTCACCCTTCACCAGGCGGGAACCTCCGCCCTCAGCCGCTTCCTGAACGCCAGGCTCAATCTCTATTCGAACGTCTACTTCCACCGAACCACGAGGGCCCTGGACCTCCATCTCCAGGAAATCTTCCGGGACACCATGAACATCCTTTTCCCCTACGACCCCTCCGTCAGGCTTGACCGGTACCTCGAGCTCGACGAATGGACACTGTTCAGCGAGGTGAGACGATGGCCGCAGGATCGCAACCCGCGAAAGAGAATGCTGGGACGGGAGTGGGATAAATTGAACAGCCGTGAAGTCAAATGGAAGATGGCTTTTTCGGCCGACCTGTCCATCGACCAGGTCCACCGCGGCACCCGTTTCTCACCGGCCGGGGATTATGAGGGACAGATCAAAAAACACCTTCCCCGCCCTTTGAAGAACCTCGAATTCAAGGTCGACCTAGCCACGCAGGACCCGAGGCCCATCAACCCCATGGTGGAAGGCGAGAAACGCGTGAACATCTTCAACCCCTCGACCGCCGTGACCTCCCCGGAACCCCTGCGGGATCTGTACCGCTATATCCCTGCGCGGGTCGTTCATTTTCGCGTCTTTGCCCTCAGCCACGACCACGATGAGCAGATCGCCGCGGCGGCGGAGAAAACCCTGAGCGGCTTCGGGGAAATATCGAGAACGAACATCTGAAAATTCCCGGGCTCCGGGCCTCTGGCGTCCCCGAAAAAAGAAGCAGGCCGCGCCTGAATAATGCAGCCACAATTCTTTTGAAAAATTGAACGATTTCCTTTAAAAATGTGTCCCTGTTGCGTTGAAAAAGCCGCAACGGGGACCTCCTTTTCGGTAACCTCGCGGGACCCATGAAAGAAACCACGGACATCACCCTGTTTATCCGGACCTCGAATGAGGAAATCGTCGGCTGGGACCGGCGGAGGATCGTTGACGCCCTGATCCTCGAAACGGACGTCGATACCGCCACCGCCGAAGAGATCAGCAGGGATGTGGAGGCCCAGATTGTCTCCTCGGGGATCCGTATCCTGACGACGCCCCTGGTGCGAGAGATGGTCGATGCGAAACTCGTCGAGCGGGGGCTTGAGCAGGCCCGCCGCATGCACACCCGCCTCGGATTTCCCCTCTTCGACGTGGGACAACTGATGCTTCACCAGAACAAGGAAAATGCCAACCTGCCCCACGGTCCCGAGGGGACGAACCTGATTCTGGCCGAGGGCATCAAGAAGGAATACGCCCTTCACAGTGTCTTTTCCCAGGAGGTGGCCGATGCCCACATCCGCGGGGACATCCATCTTCACGGGCTGGGCTATGCCGACCGGCCCTACAGCTCCTTCCAGTCCGTCGAGTTCATCAAGAAGTACGGCCTTTCCCTGCCCGACTCCTTCTCCATCTCACGGCCGGCCAGGCACGCCGAGGTCCTCCTCGCGCACCTCGTGCGGTGGAGCGCATCCCTCCAGGGATATTTTGCCGGCTCCATCGGATGGGAGGCCGTCAACGTGTCCTTTGCCCCCTACCTGAAGGGTCTGAGCAAACGGGAAGTCGAACAGTTGGCCCAGATGCTCCTCTACGAATTCTCGCAGCTTGCCGTGGCCAGGGGCGGCCAGGCGATCTTCACGGAGATCGGGCTGTACTGGAACATGCCGGACCACCTCAGGGGCCTCCCGGCCGTGGGTCCCGACGGCAAAGCCACGGGCAAAACCTACGGCGATTACACCGGTGAAGCCCGGCGTTTTCTCCAGGCAATCCTCGAGAATTACAGGCAGGGAGACGCCGTGGGAAGGCCTTTTTTCTTCCCAAAACCCTTCATCCATATCACGGACGGTTTGTTCAAGGAGCCGGGGCACGGGGAATTCCTGAACCTGGCTTGCGAAACGGCGCTGGAGAAGGGGAACCCCTGCTTTCTCTTTGACAGGGGGTCTTCGCTTAAAATCCCCGGTTTTTTCCGCGCAAGACTGACATCGGACCGCGCGCTCAGGGAGGACGCTCGCCATCCGGAGCGGATGCGATATGCCACCATCCAGAATGTGTCGCTGAACCTGCCGAGACTCGGTTACCGGGCCGGCGGCAGTGAAGAGCGTCTTTTCGCCATCCTGTCCGAATCACTGGAGACGGCCGCCAGGGCCCACCTGCAGAAGAAGGCCTTCATCGAACGTCTTCTCTCCCACGGCGACAGCGGCCCCCTTTCGATCCTCACGATGAAGCGCGACGGGATCCCCTACCTCCGGATGGACCGTGCCACGTTCCTCATCGGTATAGTCGGATTGAACGAAATGGTCCAGATCCACAAGGGCGCCCAGCTCCACGAATCGGAAGAGGCCATGAAGGCGGGGCTCAAGATCATGAGGCGCTTGAAAGCGGAAGCGGAAAGGCTCGGCAGGAAAAAGGGGATGCGGTTCATCCTCGAGCAGACACCGGCGGAGAGCACCGCTTATCGATTCGCGAGACTCGATCTCAAATATTTCTCTCCGGCATCGGGCCGCTTCGTCAAAGGCGATATCTCAAAAGGAGAGATTTATTACAACAATTCAAGCTACCTGAATGCAGCCGCCGCCCTGGATCCCCTCGAACGGGTAAGGCAGGAGGGGCGATTTCATCCATGCATCGACGGCCACGCCGTAACGCAGCTCTGGATCGGGGATCCCGGTCCCTCCAAGGAGGAACTGGCCGCTTTCGTGAAGAAAATTTTCATTGATACAAAAAGCGATGCCGTCTCTTTTTCACCCCACTTCTCATTCTGCGCTCCCTGCGGCAGGACCTTCAGGGGATTGGCGTCATCCTGCCCCGCCTGCGGGGCGGCCACGGTTGAGGGGATCACGAGAATCAGCGGTTACTTCACACACGTTTCGCGACTCAACAGGGGCAAGGTTGCGGAGTTGAGGGACACCCTCAAGGTCCCCCTCCGTTTCTAAGGGCGCAGAATCCAGCGGCGACGTTCTTTACCCCCTCCGGCCGGAGCCCCGGCATAAAGCCCCCTTCCCTTGACATCCCCTCTTTCGTCATTATACTAAGGATGTCATAAAAAAAGCCGGGTGCAGCCATTATAATATATGGAAAATATTGAAGAAATAATCAAAAATGCCTTTCAGGAAAGTGCGCAGATCAAGGTCCGGTTCATCAAGGACAACCTGGGGCAAATCGTCAAGGTAGTCAACGTCATCACGGCGTCGCTTAAAAAGGGAAACAAGATACTCCTTTTCGGCAACGGCGGCAGCGCGGCGGACGCACAGCACCTGGCGGCCGAGTTCGTCAATCGTTTCATGATCGAGCGCCCCCCCCTGCCGGCCATCGCTCTGACAACGGACACATCCATCATCACAAGCATCGGCAACGATTACGATTTCGTCCAGATCTTCGCGAAGCAGATCCGGGCGATCGGACAACCGGGAGATGTGGCGGTCGGGATGAGCACAAGCGGCGTTTCACCCAATGTCCTCCGCGGAGTGGAGACGGCGAAAAAAATGGGCCTCGTCACCGTCGGTTTCACGGGACGCGACGGGGGTCAGATTGCGCAGACCGTTGACTACAGCCTGAATGTGTCCTCCAATTCGATCCCGAGAATCCAGGAGGTCCACATCACGCTGGGGCACGTGATATGCGAGCTCGTTGATTACAGGCTCTTCCAAAAACCGGACACCCGTTAGCATCCGCCACGGCGGGGCGCATTCCCCCAAGGAGGGGCCGACAGGACAGGCAGGATGGTCAGATCGAAAGAGAAGGGCGGCAAAGGCCACCACCAGGAAAACCAGGAGAAACCGCATAAGCCCGATCCGGATAGCGAGGGCAGGAAACCGGTACAGGAGCCGGAGAGGATGCCCGATGCCGGGAACGGGGAGACCGCAAAGAAGCTCGAAGAAAAAGAGAGGGAGTCTGCCGCCAATTACGACAGGTATCTGCGGGCCGCGGCGGACCTGGAAAATTACAAAAAAAGAATGGCCCGGGAACACGCCGAGCTCGTCAAGTACGGAAACGAGAAACTCATCAGGGATCTCATACCCATACTCGACAGCCTGGACAGGGCCCTGAAGCAGACGAATGACGCACCCGCCGAGGTCCAGGCCTTCAGTGACGGCCTGAAGCTCATTGAGGCTCAGTTCATGGCCTGCCTGCAAAAGCATGGCGTGGAGAGAATCGAAGCCAGGGGGAAGGATTTTGACCCCAATTTCCACGAGGCGGTCATGATGATAGAAAGCGAGGAATTCGAGAACAACAAGGTCATCGAAGACTTCGAGACGGGTTATCTCTTGAACGGCAGGCTTCTGAAACCTGCAAAAGTTTCGGTCTCCAAACGCGTCGTCAAAAACGCTGAAGCGGCAGACCGGTGATGATGTATCAAAGGAGGTTTCAACACCATGGGTAAAGTAATCGGTATTGATTTGGGCACGACGAACTCCTGCGTCGCCATCATGGAAGGCGGTGATCCCGTTGTCATTGCCAACCAGGAAGGAAGCAGGACGACCCCGTCGATGGTCGCCTTCACGGACAAAGGCGAACGGCTGGTGGGCCAGGCAGCCAAGCGACAGGCCATCACCAACCCCGAGAACACCGTCTACGCCGTCAAGCGGCTGATTGGCAGAAAATTCAGCTCCAAAGAGGCGCAGTACGACAAGGGAACCGTTGCCTACAAGATCGTCGAGGCGTCCAACGGGGATGCGCACGTGGAAGTCCGGGGGAAAAAACACAGCCCTTCGGAAATTTCCGCCTTCATCCTGATGAAGATGAGGCAGACGGCCGAGGATTACCTGGGGGAGAAGGTCAATGACGCGGTCATCACCGTTCCCGCATATTTTGACGACTCACAGAGGCAGGCCACCAAGGACGCCGGGAAAATCGCCGGGCTGAACGTTCTCAGGATCATCAACGAGCCCACTGCCGCAGCCCTGGCCTATGGACTGGACAAGAAGAAGGACGAGAAAATCGCCGTTTTCGACCTGGGCGGCGGCACCTTCGACATCTCCATCCTCGAACTGGGGGACGGGGTTTTCGAGGTCAAGTCCACCAACGGCGACACGCACCTCGGCGGAGAAGACTTCGACCAGCGGCTCATGGATTTCATCTGCGAAGAGTTCAAGAAAGACCAGGGGATTGACCTCCGCAAGGACCGCATGGCCCTTCAGAGAATCAAGGAAGCCGCCGAAAAGGCCAAGATGGAGCTTTCGACCGCCATGGAGACGGACATCAACCTCCCCTTCATCACGGCCGACGCGTCCGGTCCCAAGCACCTGCTCATGAAGATCACGCGGGCGAAGCTCGAGTCCCTCGTGGAGGAACTCATCGTGAAGCTGGAGCCGCCCTGCCGGACGGCCCTGAAGGACGCCGGCCTTTCACCGAAGGACATCGACGAGGTGATCCTCGTCGGGGGGATGACCCGGATGCCCCGCGTGGTGCAGAAGGTGAAGGAACTCTTCGGCAAGGAACCCCACAAGGGCGTCAATCCGGACGAGGTGGTGGCCGTCGGCGCCGCGATCCAGGCCGGCGTGCTGTCCGGTGAGGTGAAAGACGTCCTCCTCCTGGACGTGACCCCCCTGTCCCTGGGCATTGAGACGCTCGGGGGCGTCCTGACAAAGCTGATTGAAAAGAACACGACCATCCCGACGCGAAAGAGCCAGATTTTTTCCACGGCAACGGACAACCAGCCGGCGGTGAGCATTCACGTCCTGCAGGGAGAACGCGCCATGGCTGCCGACAGCAAGACCCTGGGGCGCTTTGAACTCGTCGGCATCCCGCCGGCACCGAGGGGCATGCCCCAGATCGAAGTCACCTTCGACATCGACGCCAACGGCATCGTGCACGTGTCGGCAAAGGATCTCGGCACGGGCAAGGAGCAGAGCATCCGGATCACGGCATCGAGCGGGCTCTCGAAAGAGGAAATCGACAAGCTGGTCCGCGAAGCGGAGTCGCACGTTGAAGATGACAAGCGAAAACGCGAACTCATTGAGGCCAGGAACCAGGCGGACTCCCTCGTCTACAGCATCGAAAAGAACGTCAAGGAATTCGGTGACAAGATCGACGCCGCTGACAAGGCGAAGATCGAAGCGGCCGTCGGCCGGCTCAAGACGGCCATGGCGGGAGATGATGTCGGCGCCATCCGCTCAGCCCAGGATGAATTGACGCAGGCGTCCCACAAGCTCGCGGAAGCAATGTACGCCAAGACGGCCCAGCAGCAGAGCGGTCCCCAGGCGGGCCCCTCCCAGAAACCGGGGGCCGCAGGTGGGAAGAAGGACGAAGACGTCGTCGACGCGGAATTCGAAGAAGGCAAGTAAACCATGCCCGGTCAGGGCGGCCCGGAGACGCTGACGGCGTCTCCGGGCTTTTTTATGATTTACCGTCGGCGGTGTCCCTTTGCCGGTCTTGACCGAAGGCGATCTTCGTGGCATGGAAGAGACCGACGTATTTCACGGGGAGACACAAAAGCGGACAGGACAGGGCGGGTTTTGATCCTGTGGCGGAAACGGGGAATGTCATGAGATTTCTTTTGACCAATGACGACGGGATTTACGCAAAGGGCCTGAGTGCCCTCTACCAGGAACTCTCGCAGGTGGCGGAATGCGTGATCGTCGCGCCGGAGATCGAGCAGAGTGCCGTGGGTCACGCCATCACCATGTCCCGGCCCCTGATGGTCCGGCCGGCCCGTAAGAACGGCCAATTCCTGGGTTACGCCGTGGCGGGCACCCCTGCCGATTGCGTCAAGATAGGCATCAGAGAACTCTCAGGGCAGAAGGTGGATCTCGTCGTATCCGGTATCAACCGCGGAGCAAACGTCGGGATCAACGTTATTTATTCCGGGACGGTGTCGGCTGCGACGGAAGGAGCCATTCTGGGCATCCCCTCCATGGCCGTGTCTCTGGATACGCGAAGGGATGCCGATTTCAGCTTTGCCGCAAAGTTCGCGCGCCGGATGGCCTTTTTCATGCTGAACCATTACCCGGGCAGACACGTCCCCCTCAATATCAACGTCCCGGCTCTCCCCGAGAAAGACATCCGGGGCATCGCCGTCACCCGGCAGGGGACGGCCCGTTTCACGGAGAGCTTCGAACGGCGGTTGGATCCCAGAGAAAACGTGTATTACTGGCTGGCGGGAGAGACGAAGCTGACCGACGCGGACGATGAGGGCACCGACGCCTTCGCCCTGAGCCGGGGCCTGATCTCCGTGACCCCCGTCCATTACGATCTGACGCGCTACGACGTGCTGGAGGAACTGAGGGGGGTGATCGGAAAGATCGGGATCAAATAACAGGAGAGCAATTTCTGGAATAATGGCGTGATGGAAGACCGAGTTCCTAAAATCATTTCCAGAAACCCTTTATTCCAACATTCCATTACTCCAATGCACAGGAAAGAGTCCCTGGTTTCTGTCATTTGGCTGATCGCGCAGTTCCGCTAACGGGTGAGCAATACGGGGATCGTGCTGTTCCGGATGACGTGGGACGTCGTGCTCCCCAGAAGGAGTTCCTTGAACCTGCTGTTGCCGTAAGCCCCCATCAGCATCAGTTCCACGGCTCCCTCCTGGATGAACTTGATAATCTCTTTTTCTTCCCTGCCTCGGAGAACGATCACGTCGCTGTCGATTTCGAAAGGCTCCAGGTACTCTTCAATCCTTTTCGTGAGATCGGCTGCGAGGGACGCAAGGTCCGTAACGATGATGACCGTGAGCGGCCATTTCGTTTTCACGGACAGCTGCGCGGCGATGGCGAGAGCGTGCTGAGCGGGAGGGCTTCCATCGTAGGCCAGTCCCATGCTTTCGATCTCCCGGAACTTTCCGGGTGTCACGAGAACGGGTTTTCCGGATTTCCGAACGACCGCCTCCGCCGTTGAACCGAGAAGGACGCTCTGGCTCAGGGGATAATGCTCCCCTCTCTGGGCAAGCAGGATCAGGTCCGCATCCCGGCCTTCCCGGAGGATCTCTTCGTCGATGATGCCGGTGACCTTCCTGATCCGGGGCGTCAGGCCCTCCCCCTCGCATCGCCTGCGGAATGTCTCCAGGATGGCATCGGCCCTTTCATCGAGCCCTTTTTCTATGGCCGTCAGAAATTCAGGAAAGGCCGAAAGGCTGACGGAGCCGAAGATGTCGCTGAAGATCGGTCCCTGGATGATTTTGATGTCGATGATGTGGAGTCCCGTCAACTGCGCATCGAGCAACTTGCCGATGTAGATGCCGTATTCCAGCGCCGTTTTGCTGTAGGCGGAACCGTCGGTGGGTATCAGGATCTGTCTGATGATCATGCTTTTTCTCGGGCAGGTCGCAGGGACGGGTGAGGGGACACCGTGAGCCGGAATCGGGTCACTTCTGATCTTCCGTTTTCCGGCTTTCGGTTAATCTCGCTAATTCGGCCAGGAGGTTTTCCACCTCTTTCTCCTCGAGGTCCTCCTCTTCACGGGACGACAGACCGCCCTCCGCAGCCCTCTTCCCTTCCGCTGTATCCGGGGTGATAAACGGGCCGACGAGCTTACCTTCCCGATAGAGGCACTGCTCCTTCACCTGGCCGCTCCGGTAGTACGCGACATACTCGCCGTCCCTCTTGTCCTTTTTGAAACGGCCTTTTTCCCGGATCTGGCCGTTTTTGTAAAAGGAAACATAATCGCCGTCGAATTTCCCTTCCCGGAAGTGCTCTTCGTCCTTCAACTGACCGCTGCGGTAGTACAGCCTGTAGGGTCCTTCCAGTTTCCCGTCTTTGTAGAACTCCTGTTCCCGGACCTGGCCGTTCTCGTAATAAGACTGGTATTCGCCCGTCAGTTTGCCGCTTTCGAACGTGCCCCTCTCGCGGAGCTGCCCGTCCCGATAGTAGGAAACAGCCTCGCCGTGCCGCTGGCCCTTTTTATAGGAAACCTTGAGGAGGATTTGGCCGTTCTCATAGTAAGACACGTACTCTCCATCGAGCCTCCCCTTCAGGTAGCTCTTTCTTTCCTTGATCTGGCCTTTTCGGTAGTAGGAGACCTTCTCCCCGTCCTTGTTCCTGGAAAAAAACACCCGTTCCCTCTCTGCAGTCGCTCATTCCAGCTCGACGTCCCGGGTCAAAGCCCGAGTTCTTTCTTGATCCTTTCAAGCGGGAAAACGATCCGGTCGGCATTTTTCAAACCCCGCCGGATCACCTTCTCGTTCTGGTTTTCGAATTCTTTCAGAAGTTCCAGTATCTTATTTCTCCCTTCGGGTGTCTTCACGGCTTCCCGCGGGGTCACGTTTCCGATGTCGGGAATTTTTTCATTGACCCAGTTTTCGTATTTCCGGATCGCCCCCCCTTTTTGCGGCTCTTCGACGCCGCCGGTCTCGCGATCCCCTTCCGCCGCCTCCAGAGGCGCATCCGGGTTGCACAGGTCAGCCGGGTCCATCTTTCGATAGACCATCATGCGGTACTTCAACGCGTGGCCGAACCTCTGCCCGAAGAGCACCCTGATTTTCCTGGCCTGTTCCAGGGATTCACATTCGATCACGAGCGTTTCCAGGTCGCTGATGAGCATCCGGCGGACGACCCCGCCAAGATGATCCCCGAAATCCTCGCCGTCGAAAGAGGCGTATCGGGTCTTGGCCCTGCCGTGGTTCCCCATCCGCCGGTTCGCTTCGTCCGTCAGGATCCGGGATTGCTGCAGCTCCCTTGAAAAGACAACCGGCTCCCTGATTCGCCAGTGGACCGTGACGACAAACTGCGGGTTCGCCTTCGTCTGAAAAGGGAAGGGGGGTTTCTGCAGATGCAGTGACGCGTTCTCGATGAGAGCGAGGACCTCGGCGGAAGCCTTGCGAAGGTAATGCTCCAGGCTGGCGTAATCCTCCTTCTGCTCCAAGAAAAATTCGCCGATATTCCCCTCGATGAAGTGCCGGAGCTTGAGCGGTATCGTTGTCAGGGGCATGCCGCCGAAAAAGTAAAGATCCCTCAATTTCAGTATCCCCGCATAGACAAGATCCCACTTGTAGAGATTCTTCGACGCGTCGCCATCCCAGATGTAATAGACACCCCCGTCGAAGATATCCTTGATTTCGACCCCCTTTCCCACGTCGACCTTCTGAACCTCGTAAATGCTCAGGCAGTAATCCACGTAGCTCTGGAGGATTTCTTTTTCGAGGGGTGAGAGCTGGCTTTTTTTCCGCATCAGGTAGAGTTCGGGGAACGTACGGCTGAACTCGTCCGTGATGTAGTAGTAGGAATACCAGGCAACAAATTTGGTCAGGTCCTGTTCACTATGAAAATATTCGAAGATGTCGTCATCATCCTCGCAATAGACGCCCCGTCCCTCAAAATATTCATACAGGGCGATTTCATACTCCTCATAAAACCGGTCGGTGTTGGCATATCTCGATACACGGAAATTGAGATCCGCGATGACCCTTCTGAAACGGGCCACGTCGAAATCAATGACCCTTGTCCCTTCCGGCGGGGCCGGGGGGTTCCCTTTCTCTCCAAACAAGGGGTCGTCGCGATCGAATTTGTCCATGAAAGGCCTCCTGTCTGTCAATTCGCCTTCGGGTCCATCACAGCGACCCGGGGGCCCTCACCAGCCCTGAAAATCACCTCCCCATCTCTGGGAATGAATCAAACCGCCGAGACAACCTGCTGAGCCTTCCCCCTGTGTCCCGGGACCGTACGCTTTTCGGAAATCCCGGCTGCCGGAATCTCGGCTTTACTGAACGGAACTAACGGATATCTATATCATTTCTTGTTTTCTATCAGTGTAGATTAGCGCATTTCTCACGCGGTGTCGAGTTAAAAAAAGGGGGCCGCGGGAAGACGCCCGTTCAGCAGTCCCGACAGAAGAATGGTCTCCAAAAGTCCTCACGAAGAAAAGGCTGTCATCGAAGGGATTGACGCAGGGGAATCAGGGAACTTTCTTGTATTTCAGAACAAGGCCCGAGGGTGCTTTGAGCTGCAGTTCGTTCTTCGACACGACAAATCCCCAGGTGATGGACCCGCCCTGCCCCAGCTCTGTTGTGATGTGCGTGTCGTCATCGATCCGGTAGGTCCACGGATAGACGGCCTTATCGACAGGACTGTAGAATTTAACGGTGCCGTCTCGGAGGAATTCTATCATGTCCCCGCTTTGACTGCGCCTCCACTTGCCGGAGATCATCTCGATGACGCCGGGCCCGGGCGGCGCCTGAATCTCGGCCTGCCGTGATTCATCAGGCGCTCCATGACGCTCCACCGCCTCTTTTTCGACGGGCACCTGGTAACCCTCCCTGACGGCACAGGCATTCAGGACGAGCAGGCAGACCGCCGAAAGGGCCAGCAGGAAATACCTCCCATTTTTTCTGAAACGCATAAGACCCCCTTCTGAAGGATCGGGTCCCGGGCCGGGGGGCTTTCGCCGGCTCCCCGTCGATCAGGAGTCGGTTAAAAGGCCCTCCGATGAGGCCCTCTCCTGCCGGACGTTCGTCTCGTATCTTTTTGTATACCACACGACCAAGCGCTCGATATATCTCGATTTCAACTGGCGGCCCGCCAGGGCCCGCTTTACGGGCGGCAACCGGAGGATGACGCCCAGTATCGCCGCCATGGCCCGGTGGCTCAGCAGGGCCTGATTCTCAAAAATAAAGTTCTGGAGCTTGCCCCTTTCGACGGCCATCAGCACGAGCCTGTGGACGGAGTTGACGGGCGTAATGACACGTTCGGGCCGCCTCTTCAGGGAGATATGGCTCGTATCGCAGGCGGCCACGCAGAGGCCGCAACCCAGGCAGATGTTTTCATTCAGGCGGGCTATTTTTCTCTTCGGCTTCCGCGGATCGTTGGCCGAGGCGAGTGTCATGGCCTCAACAGGGCAGACCGCAACGCAACGGCCGCAGCCCGTGCAGTCTCCTCCTCCGAGCACGGGAATATAGTTCGTCGTGTGGACGGGTTTCAAAAACCCGAATCGCCGGGCGGCGATCAGGGCTTCGCAGCAGCAGCCGCAGCAGTTGCAGATGAAATTAACGTCCTCGCGGACATTTTCACCGAACTGTACAAGCCGGTGCTCATGGGCTCTCTCGAGAAGCCCGAGGCACTCCGAAACGCTCACCGGGCGAACGAAGCCGTGCCGGATGAGGGAGAACGCGGCCTGGTTGAAGGTCATGCATATTTCCATGGGCGCTTCACAGGACCGGCCCAGATGGCTCATCTTGTGGCGGCAGTAACACAGCCCGATTCCGATGTGGGAGGCCGTTTTGATGACGTGACTTGACCTCTCGAAATCGAGGACATGAAGGGCGTCGTCGTTCGACAGAACGGGTTCATGAATGAAGACCCGCCCCAGCTGGGTTTCACCATCGGTGAAGAGGGCCTTGATGAAGTCCTCCTCCACGTTGAGATACTGATAGAAAAGCTCGCTCAGCGCTTTCTGGTCGAGATCGCCGCGGAGACGCATCAGGGAGAACTCGAAAAAACCCGCCATGGGGGGCGGAAGGACATAAATCTGCCTTCCCCGTTCCTCCAGATCCAGGAGGATTCCGCGTCCGGCGAGGTTCTGTAGGATGTCTTCCGCCTTTCTCTCCGTGATCCCCCAGAGCTTCGCCGCCCTCTCCGCGTTGAAGGGCTTTATAGGAAGAAGAGAGACGAGCCTCGCCTCCTCCTCGCTGAAGAGCATTTGCAGGATGGCGTGGAGCAGATCCGACGGCGGGGCTCCCTGGGGGAACCTGTTCAGGCGGTCCACCAGTCCATGATACCCCGACTTCAGTGTGTGGTGATGGGCCATGGCTACACTCCTGAAGAGACATTCTAATTTTACCAGTATCAGCGGCCGCCGTAAAGGCCCATCTGAAGGGCTTCTTCATCGCTCCAACGCCTGACCCGGTGAAAAGTAAGGCCGTCATTTCTTGACACCTTTCCCTAATTTTCCTATATTCCCGAAACCTCAGGCAACGAAAGAGGTTTTCCATTGTCGACGATTACAAACAGACTCAAGAAAATCAGGAATCAGCTCCACCGGGCGATGAGATCGGACCGGCCTTCGATCGCGAAGGATCTGAGGTCTTTCGAGAAGCGGACCCGACAGGCCCCGCAACAGGAAGAAGACCTCGAAAGAATCGAAAAACGCCTCGAGAACTCGATACATCGCGCTGAAGCGAGACGAAAGGGCTGCCCGCCCATCTCCTGCCCTTTCTCCCTGCCCATTGCCGCGCACCGGGACGAAATCGTGGAGGCCATCCGCTCTCACCGGGTGATCATCGTCACCGGCGAGACGGGGTCGGGCAAGACCACCCAGCTGCCCAAATTGTGCCTGGCAGCGGGGAGGGGTACCCACGGGTACGTCGGCTGCACGCAGCCCAGGCGGATCGCCGCCGTGACCGTGGCGCAGCGGATCAGCGAGGAAATGGGCGATGCGGTGGGCGGCACGGTGGGCTACAAGATTCGCTTTGAAGAAAAGCTGAACCGCAATTCCTACATCAAAATCATGACCGACGGCGTCCTCCTCATGGAGGCCCAGGCGGATCCCTTTCTCAACCGATACGACACCCTCATTGTCGACGAGGCCCATGAGCGTAGCCTCAATATCGATTTCGTCCTGGGGATGCTGAAAACCCTCCTGCCCCGGAGAAGGGATCTCAAGGTCATCATCACCTCGGCCACGATCGACACCGAAAAATTCTCCAGGGCTTTCGACAACGCTCCTGTCCTGGAGGTCTCCGGCCGCCTTTACCCCGTGGAGATTCGTTACGCCCCCCCGGATCCGGACCACGAGGAGACCGGCGGGTTGAGTTACGTGGAGACCGCTGTTTCGGCCGTCGATGCGCTGGAAAGGGGGCGTGATGCGGGGGACATCCTGATCTTCATGCCCACGGAACGGGACATCCGCGAAACCTGTGATCTGCTGGAGGGCCGGGAGCATCGCGACTGGACGGTCTATCCCCTTTATGCCCGCCTCTCATCGGCAGAGCAGCGCCGCGTGTTCCGTTCCGTCCGCGGGCGAAAGATCATCGTCGCAACGAACGTGGCCGAAACCTCCATCACCATTCCGGGGATCCGCTACGTCATCGACACGGGGCTGGCCCGCATCGCCCGTTATAACCCGCGAACGAGGGCCTCCGGGCTTCCCGTCGAACCGATCTCGCGGAGCAGCGCCGACCAGCGCGCGGGCCGTTGCGGGCGAGTTCAGAACGGCATTTGCGTCCGGCTCTACAGCCGGGAGGACTACGAGGCAAGAGCGCTCTACACGCCTCCGGAGATCCTCCGATCCAACCTGGCCGAGGTCGTTCTCAGAATGCTCGCGCTCCGGATCAGCGATACCTCGACGTTTCCCTTCGTCGACCCCCCCGGCGCGAGAAGTCTGAAAGCGGGTTTTGACGTGCTCGAAGAACTGGGGGCCATCGAGCGGCAGACCGATCCCGCATCCGGCTCTTCCCGCTATGTCCTCACCCCCAGGGGGAGGGTGATGGCCCGCATGCCCCTCGATCCCAGGATTTCCCAAATGATCATCGAGGCCGGGAAAGAAGGTTGCGTGGAAGACGTGGCCGTCATCGCGGCATCCCTCAGCAGTCAGGACCCCCGGGAGAGGCCGTACGAGCAGGAGAAGGAGGCCGAGCGTGTTCACGACGCTTATGTCCACCCCGCCTCGGACTTCATCACCCTCCTGAATATCTGGAACGTTTATCAGGGTGCCCTCTCAACAATGAAGACCCGGGGCCAGGTGAGAAAGTTTTGCCGTCAGCATTTTCTTTCCTACAGAAGGATGCGCGAGTGGCAGGACATCCACGATCAGATAAGGGAGATCTTCGAAGAGGAAGGAATACCTGCCGGGCAGGACAAACGGACAAAAAAAGACACGGGGGATCCGGCAGCCCTGTACGGGAGGGTGCATCGTTCCATCCTGAGCGGATACCTGTCCAACATCGCCATGAAGAAGGAAAAGAACCTCTACACGACAGGCGGCGGCAAGCAGGCGATGATCTTTCCCGGCTCGGTCCTTTTCAACCGCGGCAGGAACTGGATCGTCTCGGCGGAGTTTGTGGAAACAACCAGGCTTTTCGCCAGAACGGCGGCCAATATCGAAGATGCCTGGCTGGAACCCCTGGGAGCGGCGCTCTGCCGGTATTCCTATTCGAATCCTCACTGGGACCGCAGACGAGGTGAGGTCGTGGCCCTCGAACAGGTGACACTCTACGGTCTGCCCGTCGTATCCGGCCGCATCGCCCCCTACGGGAAAATCAACCCGGACGAGGCGTCCGGAATTTTCATACAGAATGCCCTGGTGGAGGGGGACCTGGACAGGCCTTTCCCCTTTCTGAGCCACAACCGGCGTGTCATCGAGGAGGTTCTCGCCCTGGAGCACAAGCTCAGGCGGCGCAACCTCCTCGCCGATCGGGAAGCCCTGGCGGGCTTCTACGAGGGGAGGATCGGGGGCATCTTTGACGTCCGCTCCCTCCAAAAAAAAATCCGCGAAAGGGGCTCTGACGGGTTTCTCCGCATGAAAAAAGAAGACGTCCTGCAGTCGATCCCCGACGAGGAGGAGCTCTCCCTCTATCCGGATGCCTGGTCCTTCGGGAAAAAATCCATCCCCCTGACGTACCGGTTCGACCCCGGCAGGCCCGATGACGGTGTGACCCTGCAAGTCCCCGTGAACCTGGTTCCGGCCCTCTCGGCGGAGGCGCTGGACTGGGGCGTGCCGGGTCTTCTCAAAGAAAAAATTTCCGCCCTGCTGAGGGGACTCCCGAAGACGTACCGGGTCCGGCTTTCGCCCCTCGGTCAGGCCATGGAAAAAATCCTGGAGAGAATCGAGTGGGGCAGGGGCTCTCTCGTCGAGGCCCTTTCCGATACGCTCAGGGAGGAATTCGGCGTGGATGTCCCGCCCGCCTCATGGTCTTCCATCCCGATCCCGGAACACCTGAAGATGAGGCTTGATGTCCACGACTCGAAGAAGAAGATCGTGGCCTCGGGGCGCGACATCGGCCTCCTGATAGAGCAGACGGCACACGGGGAGGAAACGGCGTCGATCATCGAGACCAGGAGGAAGTGGGAAAGAGATCGCATCACGACCTGGGATTTCGGTGAGCTTCCGTCTCAAGTCGAGATGGAGGAAGACGGCGGACTGTCGGCCATTCTGTACCCCGCCCTGGTCAGGGGAGAAGAAGGGGCTGACCTCAGGCTGTTCAAAGACAAAAAAGAAGCCGAAGACGCCCATGTCGGAGGGGTAACCGCCCTCTTCGAGGGGCATTTCAAAAAGGAACTCCGGTACCTGAAAAGAAACCTGGCCCTCCCCGACGAGATGAAGAAATGGGCCCTTTGTCTCAGCGGTGAGAGGGCCCTCGAAGAAGGCCTTTACCGGGAGGTACTTCGCAGACTTTTTTGCCTGCCCATCCGTTCACAAAAGTCTTTTCTGAAACACGCTGAAGCTACGGCACAGGTCATCCTGCCCTCGGCGCAGTCGCTGCTCCACGAGGTCAAACCGGTCCTGGAGGCTTATTTCCAGGCCCGGCAGATTCTGCACAGGCTCGAGAACACGAGCCCCCGAGACCGGAATCTGAAGGAATTTTTCTCCGACCTCAGAACCCGCCTCAACCAGCTTCTGCCCGATAATTTTCTGGAGGTCCATCCCCGCGAACGGTGGCCCGATCTGGTCCGTTACATGAAGGCCCTTTCCCTGCGCGCGGAAAAGGGCCTTCTCAATCCGGCGAAAGACAGGGTGAAGGTCGAAGAGATCCGGGTCTTCGACGACCGCCTCAAGGATCTCCGGAAGAATCTTTCATACGCCGCATCCGCAGAGAAGAAAGAGAAAATCAATGAATGGGCCTGGATGATCGAGGAATATCGAATCTCTCTCTTCACCCAGGAGATGAAAACGGCTTACCCCGTGTCCCGGAAGCGCCTCGCAGCCAGGCTCAAGGAGATCGAGGAGATGACCTGAGTCGCCTGTTGAAACTTCACGGGGGGCTCTATTCAAAAAGCTTCTTGAAGTCGGCGTTCGGATCGCCAAGCAGGGATTTTATGGGTGAAATATCCCTTCTACTGCGGATGGCACCCTGGATTTCTTCGCTTCCCCGGATGTCTCCGTAGAGGATGGCGCCGGTGATGAGACCGTCCTGAAGGACGATCTTCCTGTAGACGAATTTTCTCCCGTCGACATAGAGGAGGGATTCTTTTTTCCCCTGACTGTCGATATCCCCCATGGACACAAGGTTGATCCCGGCAACCTTGAAAGTGTAAGAAGGAACTGTTCCCTCATATCTCGTTTCCCGGCCTGCCATATTGGAACCGGCGATCCGCCCCTGGGCCATGGCGGCCGGCCAGATCCCGTAATAGCGACCCCGGTATTCGATGACGTCTCCGGCGGCGAATACGTTTTCAATGGCGGTCCTCATCCTGTCGTCCACCTTCACGCCCCGATCCACTTCCAGCCCGAGGGATTCCGCCAGGGCGACCTCCGCGTAAACGCCCGCGGAGATGAGGACCATGTCAGCGGTGATTGATTCACCCTTCTCGAGATGCACGGTCAGGGCTTTTTCTGCGGCCGTGATCCTGCCGACACTTCGGTTCAGCCGGAAGTGAAAACCCATCAGCTCCATCTGCTTCTGCAGGAGCGTCGCACCCCCCTCGTCCATCTGCCTCGGAAGAAGCCGGGGGGAACGCACCAGCACCATCACCTCGAGTCCGAGCTTCCTCAGTCCGTTTCCCGCTTCCAGACCCAGAAGTCCTCCGCCGACGATGACGACTTTCTTCGAGATTCCTGCCCGCTCCCTGATCCGATCGGCGTCCTCGACCGTTCGGAGGGTCATAACGCCCTCGAGGCCGCTCCCCTCGAGGGGCGGGACAACGGACCTGCCGCCCGTGGCCAGGAGGAGCCTGTCGTAGGCGTAATCCCGACCCGCTGCCGTCCGAACGGTCTTCGCTGCCGGGTCGACGGACAGGACCTCTTCGGCAGGGTGAAACTCCACTCGGTTTTTCTCGTACCATGAAAAGTCGTGAAGAGTGAACCTGCGGAGTTCCTTCTCCCCCGAGAGGTATTCGGGCAGGGCGGGGGTGTAGTAGAAGGGGTGGCGGCTTTTACTGAAGATGGTGACGGCTGCCTCGGCATCCAGCCGTCGGATCGTCTCCGCCGCCGAATTCCCGGCGACGCCGTTCCCTATGATGAGATACTTTGCCATATCCCCGCCTTGTTCCCGGTCATCAAGAATTTCGGCCTCTTCACCCTGTAGGCGGCCCGGGCAACGCACAATGAGCAAAGAGCGGTTATCTCCAGTCAATTCTTTGCTGCAAGCCGGCGGACCGCCGCCTCGAGCCCGTCGAGGGTGAGCCCGAACATGGGGAAGATCTGGCGGATGATCCCGATGGTGCTCCCCCCTGTCCATCTCCAAAACGGGGCCGGATTGAGCCAGACGGCGTGCCGGAAGAGACCTGCCAGAAACTTGAGCCGATCGATGCTGGGCTGTGTATTTCTCTGTGATATGTCGAGGGCACCCCCGCTATACATGAGTTCATAGGGAGACATGCTCGCGTCGCCCACCAGGATGAGCCTCGTCTCGGGGTCGCGAAGGGCAAAATCCTCCAGGCGTTCGGGGCGGTAATAGCGCCGGGCGTCCTGCCAGACCACGTCGTAGATCGTGTTGTGGAAAAAGTAGGTTCGAAGATCCTTGAACTGGGAACGGGCATAGTTGAACAGGGTCTGGACGATTTCCACATAGGGCTCCATGGACCATCCCCCGTTGTCGATCATGAGGATGACCTTGAGACGGTCGGTGAGCCTCCGGTCGAAGATGATTTCAATCTCACCGGCGTTGCGGAGGGTCTCTCGGATGGTCTTGTCCACGTTGACGAGATCCTTCGGGCCGGCAGGCACCATCCGGCGGAGCCGCTTCAGGGCCTCGCCCATCTGGGACTGGGTGAGGGGTCCGTCCTGGGAGTAATCCCGATATCGGCGGTCCATCGCCACCTTGATGGCCGACTTGCTGCGGGATATCCCTCCCACACGCATCCCCCCGGGGTGGGTGCCCGAGTGTCCCACGGGCGAGGTTCCGCCGGTGCCGATCCACCGGTCACCGCCGTGATGAGCCTCCTTCTGTTCCCTGAGGCGATCGAGAAAGTACTGAATGAGCTCATCGGGGGTCATCTCCTTCAGCTTCTTCCCGGCGACGCCGAGTGCGACGGCCACCCCCTCCGGGTCCTTCAGCCATTCCTGAAGAAGGGCCTTCGCAATATCGGTAAGTTCGTATGTCTCGGGGTCTTTCAGATCTACACCTCTGAAATGATGGAGGAATACCTGGTCATAGAGGTCGAAGTAGCGCTCGCTCTTGACCAGGATTGCACGGGCGACGGTATAGAAATCATCCAGCGAGGTGACCAGCCCCAGACTCAGTGCCTTCTGAAGACGGAGGAAGGACGTGGGCTTGACGGGAACACCGCGGTCCCGAAGAATATAGAAAAACTGCACAAACATGTCGCACCTAGCGCTTGGCTTTCGCAACAGCCCGGCTGGCCAGTCCGAGATCGGCGCTTTTCTTGTAGAGCACCCCCAGATAGGGGACTTCGCCGTGTCCGAGGATGGCCGGCTTGAAATCGGGGTCCGATCTCAGGGCCCGAATCCAGTTGATGAGTTCCCGCGTGGCAGGCTTCTTTTCAACGCCTCCGATCTCGCGAAGCCGGTAGAAGCTCCTTATGCAGGCCGTGGCCATCTCGTCGCCGAGATTCGGGAAATGAACCTCCACGATCCGGCGCATCGTCTCCGGCTCGGGAAAGGCGATGTGGTGGAAATTACAGCGCCCCAGGAAGGGATCGGAAAGGTCCTTTTTGGCGTTGGAGGTGATGACGACGACAGGGCGATGTCTGGCCTTCACCGTCTTGTCAATCTCGATAATGTCGAAGGACATCTGGTCAAGCACATCAAGCATGTCGTCCTGGAAGTCTGTGTCCGCCTTGTCGATCTCGTCGATGAGAAGCACCGTTTTGCCGTCCGAAACGAAAGACTGGCCGATCTTGCCCATCCGTATGTAGGCCTCTATGTCGCTTACGTCACGCTTCGAATCGCCGAAGCGGCTGTCGTTGAGGCGAGTGAGCGTGTCGTATTGATAGAGGGCATCGACGAGTTTCATGCTCGACTTTACGTTGAGGACGATCAGGGGCAGGTTGAGGCTTTCCGCGATGGCATGGGCAAGCATCGTCTTGCCCGTTCCCGGTTCGCCCTTGAGAAGAAGCGGCATCTCGAGAACGATGGAGACGTTCACGATCTTGGCAAGTTCCTCATCGAGTATGTACCTTGAAGCTCCGTGAAAAGCATGACGCTTTTTTTCATTATCCTTCATGATTCGCTCCGTGAATGTTGTGCATGCCGTGTCAATTCAAACCCCCGGGGGCAATCCCGGGGGCAAAAGAACTTACCTCAAAAAGGCTGAAATTTCCACACCAAACATGATTCTTCGTTCGGCGAGAAAAAGGCTTCCCCATTTTCCTGCTGATTGAGCAGGGTCGACTCAATGTCCCCCAGTCTCCTCGCTGCGGTGATTTCACTTCCCCTCTCCAGCCGCGGGGATAACGTCGTCAGCGGAAGTGATCCTGTTTTCTATTGTTTTTCAAATACTTGAATGAACGGCCGCCATTGAACCCCGTAAATTAAAATCTTGTTATTTTATGTCATAATATGTAATTATTTGTTCCCGTTTGTTCAATTTTTCATTGAAGTAGCTCCTTCGAATTGCCCATGTCCGAAGAAATGATGAACACAAAAGAAGTGGCTGCTTACCTGGGCATCAACGAAAAGCAGGTCTACGCCCTGATAAAGTCCGGGCGGATTCCGGGGACCCGGGTCACCGGTAAATGGGTCTTTCCGAGAAAACTCATCGACGAGTGGATCGAGGAAAACGCACGGGGGGTATTACGGCAGGCTAGGGCGCGCATCCGCGGCGTGGAGGGGGCTCTCCTCGCATCGGGCAGCAACGACCCGGTGCTGGATTTTCTGCTCACGGGGATGAGGCGCACCCGGCCCGACTGTTATTTCTTCTGCGCCAATACGGGAAGCACCGACGGGCTTAAGGCACTGGGCGGCGGTTACACCGACATTGCCTGGACACATCTCTTCGACCCCGAGACGGGCCACTATAATACACCCTTCCTTGAGGCATACCTGCCCGGCATAAACGCCGTCCTCGTCCACCTCTTCCGGCGCGATCTGGGTATAGTAACGGCACCTGGCAACCCACGCGGTATCCGGGGATTCGATGACCTTGCGGCGAAGGGCATACGATTCGTGAACCGTCAGGCCGGCTCCGGCACGAGGCTCCTTCTCGACCACCACCTGGAGAAAAACGGCATAGCGGCCGGGGCCATCAATGGATACAAACGGGAGGTGTATACCCATGTCGAGGTCGGCCTGTCCATTCTCTCGGGCGAGGCAGACGTCGGGTTAGCCACTGTGGCCGTATCCAAACTCATGGGGCTTTACTTCATCCCCGTGACCCGCGAAAACTTCGACATGGCGGTCGGGCAGACGACCTACTTCAGCAAAGGCGTTCAGGCCCTTGTCGAATGTCTGCGCTCCCCCGGTTTCCGCGAACGCTTTGAGAAACTCGGCGGATACGGCTTCGAGGATTCCGGAAAGATCTTTTGCTCCAACATCTAAGGGAGGTTCATCATGAAAAAGTGGGTGTTGCCGGTGCTCTTGAGCTTTCTCGTCCTCTTGCCCGGACCATGCCGGGCGCAAGGGGATGGTTTTGTCCTCATGGCGAGCACCATCGGGCCCATTGACTCGGGCATCGTGGGCGCCCTCGAGGATTCGTTCGAAAAGGAGACGGGCATCCGGGTGCGCCATGTCGGCGCCGGCACCGGCGCTGCCCTCAAGATCGCACAGAAGGGGAATGTCGATCTCGTCATGGCCCACGCCAAGGCCCTGGAGGAGAAATTCATTGCCGACGGCTTCGGCACAGAGCGAATCCCCCTCATGTATAACGATTTTGTCATCCTCGGCCCGGCCACCGACCCCGCCGGAATCAGGGGGCTAAAAACAGGCGCCGAGGCCCTGAAGGCCATCGCCGCCAGGGAGGCCCTCTTCATCACGCGGGGCGACAAATCGGGCACGCACGTGGCGGAAATGGACATCTGGGCAAAGGCCGGCATCAAACCCGCAGGTCCCTGGTACATCACCTACGAGAAAGGCACCGAGGGCAACGCCCCGACGACCCGATTCGCCGATGCGAAAGGGGCCTACGTGTTCATGGATCGGGCGACGTACCTGGCCCTCAAGAAGGAGATCAAACTTGTCATTCTCGTGGAAAAGGACGAGGCCCTTCTCAACTACATCTCCCTCATCCCCGTTAACCCGAAGAAATTTCCCCGCGTCAACCGCAGGGACACGATGACCTTCGTGAAATGGCTGACAAACCCCGAAAAGGGCCAGCGCATCATCCGCGACTTCGGGAACGATAAATACGGAAGCCCTCTCTTTTTTCCGAATTCCGAGCCCTGGCGGAAAAAATACGGGACCAAGGGTTAACGCGGTCCCGGAACATCTCTTTTTTGAATTCAAGGAGGTAAAGAAGTGAAAACTCGCAAAAGACTTTTCGTGGCTGTTCTCTCGTTGACGGCAGCAGTGATCTTCACGGCTATCGGCTTCACCATCCCGGTGGATGCGGCCCCCGTCCAGAAGAACATCATTCTGGCGACAACGACGAGCACGCAGGACTCGGGGCTTCTCGATGTTCTGATCCCCATCTTCGAGAAGAAGACGGGCTACTTCGTCAAGACGATCGCCGTGGGCTCCGGGCAGGCCATGGCCATGGGCGCCAAGGGCGAGGCCGACGTGCTCCTCGTCCACTCGCCCGCGGCTGAGAAGAAGTTCATGGCCGACGGCAACGGGGTGGAGCGCAGGCTGGTCATGCACAACGACTTCATCATCGTGGGCCCGCCGAGTGACCCGGCCGGGATCAGGGGCATGAAAAAGGCCGCCGAGGCCTTCAAGAAAATCGCCTCCTCGGGAAGCATCTTCATGTCACGCGGCGACAAATCGGGGACGCATGTCAAGGAAATGGACATCTGGAAGGCCGCCGGCGTGAAGTACGAGGGTGAGAAGTGGTACCAGCAGACGGGGCTCGGGATGGGCCAAACCCTGGCCGTGGCGGCCGAGAAGAAGACCTACACGCTGGCCGACCGGGGGACCTACCTGGCCCTGAAGAAGGGCCTGGGCCTCGACATCCTCGTCGAGGGGGATGCCGTCCTGCTCAACATCTACCACGTCATTGAGGTGAACCCGAAAAAGTGGCCCAAGGTAAACGCCCCCGGGGGAAAGTCCTTCGCGGACTTCATGGTCTCCAAGGGAACTCAGGACATCATCAGGACCTTCGGCGTGGACAAGTTCGGCTCTCCGCTCTTCTTCCCCGACGCGGGCAAGAAAGTGGAAGACCTGGGAAAATAAATGGACATCATCCTTGAAGGCATCCGGAAGGCCTTCATCCTGCTTTTCACCTTCGACCCCGAGGTCCTCGGCATCACCTGGTTTTCCCTGAAGGTCTCCGGCACGGCCACATTCATCAGTCTCTTCATCGGCATGTCCGTGGGGACGGTGGTGGCCCTCACACAGTTCCCGGGGCGCCGGTTCGTGGTGAGCCTCATCAACACGGGCATGGCCCTTCCACCCGTCGTCGTGGGCCTCTTCGTCACCATTTTTCTCTGGCGAAATGGCCCTCTGGGATTCATGGAGATCCTCTACACGCCGGCGGCCATGATCATCGCCCAGGCGATCATCGCCACTCCCATCGTGACGGGGATATCGCTTGCGGCCATGCAGCAGCTTCCAAAGAAGCTCCGACTGCAGATTCTGGCCCTCGGGGCCACAAGGCTCCAGATGGTGAGGATCCTGATCCGGGAGGCCCGCCTCCCTCTCCTGGCGGCGGTGATGGCCGGCTTCGGCGGCGTCATTTCGGAAGTCGGCGCCTCCATCATGGTCGGCGGCAACATCAAGGGATATACCCGCGTTCTAACCACGGCGACGGTCATGGAAACGAGCAGGGGAAATTTCGACATCGCCATTGCCCTCGGGATCATCCTTCTCATCCTCGCCTACATGATCAACCTCGTTCTCACACAGATCCAGCAGAGGGAAAGACCGCGGTGACGATTGCAGACAGCATTCTCGAAGCCAGAAACCTGAAGGTCATCCGCGGAGGAAGTCTCCTCGTGGATGTACCCGCTCTCAAGATCAGGGAAGGGGAAACGCTGAGTCTCATCGGGCCCAACGGTGCCGGGAAGACGACACTCCTCCAGGCGCTGTCTTTCCTGATGAGACCCTCGGCTGGCGATATCCTTTTCCGGGGCGAAAAGGTCGGCGCGGAGTACGCCACCCTCGAGTACCGGCGGAAGCTCGCCATGGTCTTCCAGGAACCCCTCCTCTTTGACACGACGGTTTTCGAGAACGTGGCGTCGGGGCTTAAAATTCGAGGCCTGGGAACAGGCATGGTCAAGCAGGTCGTCAATGAACAGCTCAACCGTTTCGGCATCGGCCATCTCGGGGATCGCTCCGCCCGGACGCTCTCCGGCGGGGAGGCCCAGAGGACGAGCCTCGCCCGGGCCTTCGCCATAAAGCCGGAGATCCTTTTTCTCGATGAGCCTTTCGCGTCCCTCGATCCCCCCACCCGCGAGGCGATCATCGTCGACCTGGAAAAGGCCATTGCCGAAACGGGCACGACCACAGCGATCGCCACCCATGATCGAAACGAGGCCCTGCGGCTCTCGGACCGGATCGCCATGATGGATGGCGGAAAAATCGTCCAGATCGGGAGCCCTTCCGATGTGATGAACCGGCCCGTCGACGAAGGGGTCGCCGCCTTCGTGGGCATCGAGACGATCCTCCGCGGCCGCGTCAGGGAAAAACATGCAGGGTCTATCCTTGTCGACGTCAACGGCAAAGAGATCGAGGTCGTGGCGGATGCCGATGCCGGCACGGATGTAACCCTCTGCATACGGCCCGAGAATGTGACCCTGTCGCTGTCCCCGCCAGCTTCTGTGATCAGCGCCAGGAACATCTTCCCCGGAAGAGTCAGCAGGATCACGCCCTTGGGTCTCGTCGTCAAGGTTGAAATTGCCTGCGGCTTCCCTCTCGTGGCCTATGTGACGGGGAATGCAGCGGAGGACTTAAATCTTCGCGAGGGCAAAGAGGTGACAGCCCTGTTCAAGGCCACGGCGATCCACGTGTGTCAAAAAATCAGCAGGTGAAAAATGCATCCAGGGGATGATAAACAAACGAACATGAAAGTTTTCATCGGTTTCGACGACACGGATACGATCAATGCAGAAGCGGGTACTGGCAAGCTCGCGCGGCGCTTCGAGGCGCTCCTGCCCGAGGGATGCCGCCTCTGGGGGGTCCTTCGCCAGCAGCTTCTGGTGGATGACCGGATCCCCTACACATCGCACAACAGTTCGGCCTGCGCCGTGGTCCTCGCGAGGGAACCCTCTGCAGCCGATACGTTGCTCGAGCGGGCCATCGCCCACATCGAGAAGGAATCCCTCCCAGGGAGCGATCCCGGGCTCTGTCTCGCTCATGAAAACGGTCTTTCACTTGCAAGACTCATGAACTTCGGCGTCCGCTGCACGAAATCGATCGCCTCGCAGAAGGAGGCCCTTGCAGCCACCAGAGGTTTTCACCTCTCCGGACACGGCGGGACAAATGACGGCGTCATCGGCGCCGCTGCCGCCGTTGGCCTGACGGCCTCAGGCTGGAGCGGGCGTTTCATCGAGTTCGGTCGTTTGAGGGACCTCCCCGACAGCGTGCCCGTTGAAGAACTGGAGCGCTGCGGAATGCAGGTGATCCCCATGGATCGTGACGATGTGACACCCGGGACCGGCGATCGGGTGGACACAAACGGGTGGCTCCGGCCGAGACTCCTGGGGCACAGGGCGGTCGTCGTCGTGGTACCCGCCGGTCCCGGTTTATGGCGCACACCCTGGGGAAAAAGGAGGAAAGGGGGCCGGTCCGATAAGGGTAAAAATGATCCGGGTCTGAAATGAGAGAGGCGACGACCCCTCATCGACGAGAAGAACGAAACTTTCACGTAACTCCCTGTAATCATTTATGAATCAATAAATTACGGGCGGGATAAACCTTGAAGGAAAGCGCGAAAAAACGCTTTCCTTCTATCCTCGATTGTTATATAAGAGCTATGTTATTTTTGGCAGAATGAAGAAGAATTTCGTCTCCTGGGGCACAGGGCGGTCGTCGTCGTGGTACCCGCCGGTCCCGGTTTATGGCGTACACCCTGGGGAAAAAGGAGGAAGGGGGCCGGTCCGATAAGGGTACAAATGATCCGTGTGAGCACCCCCTCTGAAAGAGGGATCTCGTACGGATAAAATAGGGATGATAGAGGAGTCATTTCCTGTAAAAATAAAAAGGAGGAGGAGATGAGAACATTATTAATCGTTTTCGTTGTGTTCGGGCTCGTGGTGGTCTGTGGTGCCCCCGCCCCGGCTGTCGACATCAAGGTAAGCGGCACCTACTACGCGGCGGGTGTTTATGAGTCCAATCACTCCCTGAGGAACGAGGACGGGCGTGAATTGCTCACCGGCTCCGGCAGGGCCAGTTCTTCGAGTTTCGTCTCTCAGAGGCTGAGACTCCAGCCCGAGTTCAAGATCGCCGAGGGTCTCACGCTGTCCACCCGCTTCGACGCCGTCGAGAAGAAATGGGGCGACAGCTCCTGGGGCAAGGTCCACACGTGGGACAACACGAACCGTCCCGTGGATGCGGCGGCGCCCGCTGACGACTCAGGCTATACAGTCCCAGGCAACCGGATCAGGACGCAGGAGAACCTCGAGTGGGAGCGCGCCTACGTGGATTTCAACACCGCCATCGGCCGTTTCATGGTCGGTTACTTCAACTGCATCTGCTACGGCACGAAGTTCCTCGACTCTGACGCAGCCCGTGCGGGCGTGAAGTGGATGTACCCCATGGGGCCCTGGACCTTCGTGGCCCAGTGGGAGAAGCCGCATGAAGGCGGCTCCTACGGTACAGGCGGTTCGGCCCCCACGCTCGCCTACTCGAACAAGGACCTCGACGTCTACTCCCTCTCCGTGGACTACAGATGGAAGAGCGGCACTGCGGGCGCCATGCTCCAGTACTACTACGACGGTTTCTACGACTACTCTGGAACCTCCGGTACGGTGCTGAATCCGGTGGGGGGCGCAACGGCGGCTGAAGGATTTGTCCGCAAACTTTACACGATCAACCCTTACGCCAAGGCGACCTTCGGCAGCCTCGCCATCGAGGCCGAGGGCTGGTACGGCTTCGGCAAGTGGGCGGACTTCAGGGACAGTCGGGACGATGTGGACCTGGAAGCCTATGCGCTCTATGCGAAAGCCAAGTACAGCATGGGTGCCTTCTATGTCGGCGCACTCGGCTCCATTGAGACCGGCGATGACCGGTCGTCGACGGACAAGGTGGAAGGCAGCGTGCTGGGCAGCTCAAGCCTGCCGTTATTCATGGGCCAGGCCTGGGATCCCTTCCTCCTCATGTTCAACAACCCCATGAACAACTGGACGGGCAACTGGTCTGGATACGGAACGGGGAATGCCGCCATCAATTACATGGAAGACAACTGCATGCTCTGGCAGATCTTCGCCGGCTGGAACGCGACGCCAAAGCTCCTTCTTGAGGTTGCATACGGACAGGCCAAGGCCGACGAGCAGGGTACGGCTGTAGACGACGACTACGGCGCCGAGTTCGACCTCACCGCCACTTACAAGATCTACAACAACCTATCCTACATGATCGGCTTCGGCTACTGGTGGGTCGGTGACTACTTCAAGGGGACGTCTTCCAGCAACCAGATCGACGACGATTACATTGTCATGCACAAGCTGACATTATCTTTCTAGGATATTTGACACTCACGGTTCAGGGCCGGCAGGCATTGACATGGAGACGACCCCCTCCACTGATTTGCCTGCCGGCTTTCTTTTGTGGTAGGATGTTAGGTAACCGCACAGAGGAGGTACTGCAGGATGCAGGGCATCATTTTTTATCGCGAGAGGGGAAAGGTCGGCGAAGGGGAAAAGAAGCCCCGGTTCAAGCTTCTGGCCGTCTCGGGGGCGGATATCCGGTTTTACGGCAAGCACCTCCGCAGGAAAGAGCTTGACCAGATCGCGTCGGCCGTCGGCGCCAGGCTGGTCATGATCGAGCGCAGCGGGGAAAGCGACGAAGACGTGGAGATCAAGGACTGAGGAGGGTTCTGATGGGGCTCGTCAGGGACCGCGATGGGAAGCGTCTGCACATCAAGAGCAAGCTCATGGGGGAGAGCCTCCTCAGCCGGTCATTTGCCGAAGGCTATGAGGTGGCCCCCCAGCAGAGGCTCTTTCCGGACGTGAACGTGATCAAGCTCGGCGGCCAATCCATCTGTGACCTGGGCAAGAAATCCCTGCCTGCCATTGTCAGGGAGATCTCCGGCATCAAGGATCGGCACCGGATGTTGCTTACGACAGGCGGCGGAACGCGTAGCCGCCACATCTACGCCATCGGCCTAGAACTGGGGATGCCGACGGGGATCATTTCGAAATTCGGCAGCTCCGTCTCCGAGCAGAATGCCCTGCTTGTCGCCACGCTCCTCTCGCCCTGGGGGGGGATCAAGATCGGTCACGACGAGATCATGAAGCTGCCGACCTACTTTTCCCAGGGTTGCATTCCCGTGATGCACGGCATGCCTCCCTATGACTACTTCGCCATCCCCTCACCCCAATGGCGGATTCCCCTGCACCGGACGGACGTGGGAACCCTGATCATCGCGGATTTGATCGGGGCGAGAAGCTGCATCTTCGTCAAGGATGAAAAGGGACTCTACACGGACAACCCGAAGAAAAACCCCCGGGCCGAATTCATCCCGGCCATCACGGCCGGAGAAATTCTCTCGATGGACCTTGACGACCTGATCATCGAAAGAACCTGTCTCGAGATCCTCCAGAACAGCGAAGTGCTGGACCAGATCCAGGTCGTGAACGGCCTTGTCGAAGAAAACATATCGAGGGCCCTCGAGGGGGAGCACGTGGGTACCATCATCCGCAAGGGTTGAATCCCGGACAGCCCGGATCTTCCGTTCCAGATAACCGGCCATGCCTGCAAGCAACTCCCGGATCAAGAGGGAAACGAGGACCGTAGAGGCCATGATCGGGATCTACTGCCGGGATCTTCATGGCACAAAAGCGGATCTCTGTCCCGCCTGCCTCGAACTTCTGACCTACAGCACCGAACGCCTCGCGCAGTGCCCCTTTCAGCAGGGCAAAACGACCTGCGTCAGATGCCCCGTCCACTGCTTCCGTCCCGTCATGCGGGGAAAAATCCAGGCGGTGATGCGCCTGGCCGGACCCCGGATGCCTTACCGCCACCCCTTGCTCGCTCTTTGCCACTTTCTCGACAGCCGACGGAGTAAACCTGTTAAACCGCGGGAAGACCCGAAGAAAGGCGGAACTTGACAGGGCAGTGGGCATGACTTAAATAAGGTTAAGATTGCCGGGGGAATCCGCCTTGATTTTGAACCGCCGGGGCCAAAAGCCCCACATAGACTATCCCTGCCGGTGGGGATACAAAATCATCGGAACGGACGAGGCCCTCTTGAGGGGCGCCGTCACCGAGGTCGTGCAGGATCTGGCTCACAGTATTACGCCGTCGAATAGAAGCGCTTCGGGGCGGTACATCTGTCTCGATGTCGAAATGCTCGTTTTGAATGAAGACCAGCGCCTGACCATATACGAAGGCCTGAGAAGACACCCCGCCGTTAAAATCGTCCTCTGAGGGCACAGAAATCGAGGAAGTGAGAATCAGGGAAGATAAAAGGTGCCCCCGTGGGGCAGGAGAGGCGTTCTCCCTTCTTCCAAACCGGCGGCCTCGGCCGCCCTGCGGTAATCCCCGGGGGGCATGTCCATGGGTTCGTCGGTGAGGTCGAAGACCCCCCACTGCTGGGGGATCAGGACTTTGCCCTGAAGTTCGAGAAACGCCTTTACGGCCTCATCGGGGTTCATGTGGTAGGTTCGCATGAACCATGCGGGTTCATAGGCGGCAATGGGCAGCAGCACCGCATCCATCGGTCCATACTTCTTCCCGAATTCAGAAAACCCGTGAAAATACCCTGAGTCACCGCCGAAGAAGACTTTCCGGCCGGCCGACTCGATGAGCCACGATCCCCAAAGACGCTTGTTCGTGTCCCGGGGCGTCCGCTTCGTCCAGTGCTGGGCGGGAAGAAGCCGGTATTGAACGCCCCCGAGGGTGTAGGTCTCGAACCAGTCGAGTTCGACGACACGGGCGCCGGGGATCACGTCTGCGAACCAGTCCTTGTAACCGAGGGGCGTCAGGTAGAGGGCCTCGCTTCCCAGCTGCCGGATGCTTTCCTTGTCCAGGTGGTCATAGTGGCTGTGCGAAATGAGGACCACCTGCATGGGAGGGAGTTCCCCGGGCGGGATGGGGAACGGCGTGCGGCGGCGAATGAAATAGACGATGTCGCCGAAAACGGGGTCCGTCATGATGTTCTGTTTCTGAAGACGAATCCAGAGCGTCCCGTGACCGAGATAGGTCACGGAGTCCCCGTTCCCCAGGATCCGATCGATGTCCGGTCTTCTCACCGGGAAAACGGGGCGCTTTTTCTTGGCCTCGGACCAGGGATTGTCGCCCAGCTTCCACTCAAGTAGCCTGAGGATGTTTCCGGCCTTTTCTTCCTGAAGCCAGGGGTTGATAAACCCGCCCTCGCGGTGATGCCTCTTTTCCCGGGAGAGTGACTCGAGGTCGTCCGGCGGGCCGCTGAATGAAAGGACGGGGGACAGGACAACCGTTGCGGCGGAGACGAGCAGGATGCAGAATTTTTTCATGGGCTTCCTGTTTCGGGCCTGTTACTTTCTCTTCCGGATCCTGTGCTGGTCGATGGGGTTGAGGTCCACGTCGTAAGCCGCCAGGATGAGCTCGTCACCGGAAACGTGAAAGATGCAGAAATGGTGAACGTTCATGAAAACCGCGCTGTCGGGTCTGTGGCGAAATTGAAAATGAAGAGGGTCTCCGCCCCCGCCGGTGACGATATAGGTGACGTCACGGACCCGCAGCCTCTCGTAGAAGTGGTGGTGACCGCTGAAGACGATGTCCACGGCGTATTTCTCGAAAAGGGGCACGATCTTTTTCTGAAGTTTCTTCTCATCGGCGAAAATGCCCGTCGAGAAGGGGGAGTGGTGCAGGACAACGGCTACGAATTTGTCCTTTCTGGCGAATCGCAGAAGCTCCGCCTCGAGCCACCGGTACTGTTCCGATCCGGGGGTGAGCCGGCTGTTCGTGTCCAGGAGGACAAACCGGACACCGTGGCGTTCGACGGAATACCACTTTTCATTGCCGGGCAGCGTGAAGGCCTCAAAGTAATGGGATGAACCGGCGTCGTGATTGCCGCGGACGGGGAAGAACTCCGCCTTTCCGCTCAACGGGGCGATGATCTCTTTGAATTCCGCCCACTCCTGTGGGCCCCCACCCCTCCGGACCAGGTCCCCCGCGTGGAAAACCGCGCGGGGGCTGAACTTCATGATGCCCGCGATGACCTTCCGGTGGATGTCGGGATTGCCTCTGGTATCACCGTAAACCGCCATGGTCGCGTGCGCGGCGGCGCCCTCCGCGCGGGCGGAGGAAAGGACCGGCAGGACAACGAGCAGGACGATGAACCCCGCGAAGACAAGGGTTCTGCAGGGACCCCGACGCCCGCAGCGTGTCCTCCTGAAGGCCCCTTTGAAGAATTTATTCGCTTTGGTTTCCGTCATGGTTCCACCCCGTCTTGAGCCAGCGGATTTTCTACTTGATGAATGATTCCTTTGTCAATTAAATTGTCCTGACGAAGCCCGTGACGGGCTTTTGGATGAAAACCGGGCAGGTCGATGGCGGGAATGAAGCGTTTCCTTTTTTGCATTCCGATTCTCTTTCTTGTTTGCACCTTCTCCCAGGCGCGGGAAAACGCCGTCATTGATCTGACCATTCTTCACCTGAACGACCTGCACGGCCACCTCCTCCCCAAACCGGGCCGGGAGGGCAAGCCCGCCACGGGCGGCATGGCCCGGATCGCGAAGATGGTTTCCGATGAACGGGAGAAAAACCCGGAAGGGACGCTCCTGCTGTCGGCGGGGGACATGTTCCAGGGAACCCCCATCTCGAGCCTCTTCGGCGGAAAGCCCGTCATCGAGGTCATGAACCGGATGGGTTTCGACGCCATGACCGTGGGGAACCACGAATTCGACCAGGGAATGGAGGCCTTCGACGAACTGAGGTCCGCGGCAAACTTCCCCTTCCTCTCGGCCAATATCGTCGACGGCAAGGGCAGGCTGCTACCGGGCGTGAAACCCTACATTATCCTCCGGAAAAAAGGGCTGAAGATTGCCGTCATCGGCATCGCGACGCCCGAGACGCATTACGCGAAGAAAACGGGCAATCTCAAGGGGTACCGCGTGAGCCCCGTCGAGAACATTCTCCCCGGCCTGATCGAGAAAGTGCGGAAGAAAGGGGCCGGTCCCGTCATCGTCCTGTCACACATGGGGCTCGACGAGGACCGGGAGATGGCCTCTGTCGTCAAGGGGATCGACCTGATCGTGGGGGGGCACAGCCACACGGAAGTGAGGACACCCGTTGTCGTCGGCACGACCATCATTGTCCAGGCGGGTTACTACGGGCAGCAGCTCGGGGTCATGAAGATCTCCGTGAATGCCGCTTCGGGAAAGATCGTGCAGTATCCCGGGCGAAGGATCCTCCGGAAGGTCAGGGCGGGCCCCCGTGACCCCTGCGACGCCGCCGTGACCGCGATCATCAAGAAATACGACGACCGGATCCGCGGGGAATTCGGCCGCGTCGTCGGGGAGACCCGCGTCGACCTCGCAAAGCGGCCTTACGAGTCCAATCTCGGAAACCTCGTTTGCGACGCCATGCGCAGGGCAACGGGGTCCGACGTGGCGATCCAGAACAACGGCGGAATTAGGACGACCATCCCGAAGGGGAAGATCACCCTGGAGCAGGTCTACATGCTGCTGCCCTTCGAAAACAACCTGATGACCATGGAACTCACGGGCTCGCAGATCGCAGGCATCCTGGAACAGAACGCGAGGACGAGGGGCATGCTCCAGGTGTCGGGCCTGAAGGTCGTCTACGACCTCACGGCGCCTGAAGGCTCGCGGGTGAAGACGCTTTTCATCGGGGGCAAGCCCGTTGAGCAAACGCGGAGCTACCGGGTGACGACCAACGACTTTCTCGCCGCGGGCGGTGACCGTTTTGGAATCTTCCGGGAAGGAAAGAACGCCGTGATCGGCGACAGTGTGAGAGACGCCTTTCTGGATTATCTCAGGGAACAATCCCCCGTTTTTCCCAGAACCGAAGGAAGGATTGTGGTGACGCCATGAGCGACGACAAAATCACCGTTTATGTCAACGACAGGGAGGTCACGCTCCACCGGGGCATGAAGGTTAAACACGCCCTTATTGCCTGCGACCAGTCCCTCTACGACGCCGCCGAGGCGGGGGTTGTGGCCGTGCGTGACGCCAGCGGTTTCAACGTGGGCCTGGAGGGGTCGCTTCGCGACAGGGCCAGGATCTACACGCGGGCGGCGAAGAACCGATAAATGAAAGGGCAGGCCTGGGAGATGAAGTCCGTCCGGTACCGGGTCGGGAATATCGGGGATCTGCTCAAACACTCCTGGCTCATCGAGATTCTCGCTCTTCTGAAAAAACAAAAGGCGGCACCCCCTTTTCACTACGCCGACACCTTCAGCGGTTTCGCCGAATACCCCATCGGCCGGGGCCTGGCGGCCCGGATCAAGAAGCGGCTTTCCCGGTCCCCCCTTTTCAGAATACAGGAAAACGCCCTGCGGCAGGACCGATATTACGGAAGTGTCACCATCGCCCGACAAGTGCTCGGTCCCTCAGCCCGGGTCGAGGTCTTCGACAAAAACCCGAAAGCCCTGGAGGGTTTCAAAGGATCGGGTGCGGCGATGTTGAAAATAAAATCGGGATATGATGTACTGAAAAAAAAGAAGCCCTACGACCTGATCTTCCTCGACCCCTACGATGATTTCCTCGACGGGCACGAAGAGGTCCTAGAAAGGATCCTCCGCAAGTCAAAGGACTCCTCGATCTTCCTCTTCTTCCCCTTCAGGCACCCCGCTCACGAAAAAGCTGTCCTTCGGATCATCAGGCCGTCCGGCTTGAGATACATCCACGGCCGGGTCGGAAAAGGGAGCCCTCAACTCGACGGGAAGTATCGTTTTGCCGCACTTTTCTTCCCCGCCCGTCACTTCGACGGGAAGGACTGCCGCCGCCTCGCCCGCAGGCTCGGCGCCGTCACCTCAAGGATCCAGGGCCTCGCGGCAGCGGGCTGACCGGAGATTTGCACGACCCTTGCAGTAATCAGCCTTCAAACGGAGGAATGAGATGAAACATGACGTCGTGATCGTGGGCGGGGGCCCCGCGGGCATCTTTGCCGCCCTCACCCTGGCCGACCTCGGCATCCCGAACGTCGTCCTCCTCGAAAAGGGGAAGGACATCGGGGAGCGAAACCGCCTCGATGCCGCCGATATGCTCTGCGGCTGGGGGGGCGCCGGTGCCTACAGTGACGGGAAGCTGACCCTGTCGCGGGAGGTGGGCGGGTATCTGGGCGAGTTTCTCGACGAGAAGGCCCTCTACGATCTTTTGAACGAGGCCGATCAGGTTTACGTGCGCCACGGCGCGCCGGACCGTCTCTTCGGGGACCTCTCCCCGGATGTGGAGGCCCTGGCGGAGCGGGCCAGCCTCGCCGGCCTTGAATACATCCCCACGCGAATCCGCCACATCGGGACTGAAAACTGTCAGGCGGTCCTCGCGCGCATGCACGACGCCCTCGCCGGGAAACTGGAAATCCGCACGGGATGCACCGTGCAGGCCGTTCTGGCCGATGGGGGAAAGGTCCGCGGCGTCAGGCTCGCCGACGGGAAGGTCCTGGAGAGCCGGTTCGTCATTGTGGCCCCGGGGCGCTCAGGGGCCCAGTGGATGAAGGAAACGGCGGAATCCCTCGACATCAAAACCAAGGCCAGCCCCGTGGACATCGGGGTCCGGGTCGAACTGCCCGCCACGGTCCTGAAAGCCGTCACCGATATCAGCTACGAGTCCAAGCTCATTTACTACTCGAAGACCTTTGACGACAAAGTCAGGACGTTCTGCATGAACCCCTGCGGGGAGGTTGTGACGGAGAAGATGGCCGGGCTTGTGACGGTGAACGGCCACAGCTACGCGACGAAAAAGAGCGACAACACCAATTTCGCCGTCCTCGTCAGCAGCGCTTTCACGGAACCCTTCGATGACCCGATCGCCTACGGCCGCTACATCGCCCAGCTGGCGAACCTCCTCGGCGGCGGCGTGATCGTGCAGCGGCTGGGGGATCTTCTCGCCGGGCGGCGCTCCACCCGGGAGCGCATCGCCAAGTGCCTCACGAAGCCCACCCTCCCGAAGGCCACGCCGGGCGATCTGAGCTTCGTTTTTCCCTACCGGCACCTGCTCAATATCATCGAGATGCTCGAGGCCCTGGAGAAGCTGGCGCCGGGTGTTTATTCCCACCACACGCTCCTCTACGGCGTCGAGGTGAAATTCTACTCCAACCGCATCGAGGTCACGCCGGAGATGGAAACGAAGATCCGGAATCTCTTCGCTATCGGCGACGGCGCGGGGATCACCCGCGGGCTCCTCCAATCCTCGGCAAGCGGAATCCTCGCCGCCCGTGCCGCGGCGCGGCGCCTGAACCCATGAATGAACTTTTCCCGACGTAAAGAATCCGGAAGAAAACGAGCAGTGAGGGGAACCCTGCGGGGGGTAAATCCCGGCGGTTCGACCCAGGGGTCGTCCGCCCGGGGGACGTCAGTTTGACGACGCGGATTTGTCTTCGCTCTTTGTGTCCGCTTTCGACAGGTTTGTCGGCGTTGATTTCCGGTTGTACTCCTCGTAGTACCGCATGACCCTGCGCACGTAAGTCTTTGTCTCGGCATAGGGCGGGATTCCCCGGTAGCGGGCCACGGCTTTTTCACCGGCGTTGTAAGCCGCCAGGGTGAGCGGCAGGTTGCCGTCGTAAACGTTCATGAGATAGCGCAGGTATCGCACGCCCCCGTCGATGTTATCCTCCGGATGGAAACAGTCGCTCACCCGCAGACTGGAGGCCGTTTTCGGCATGAGCTGCATCAGGCCCTTGGCGCCCTTTCTGGACACGGCCTTGGAGTTGAAATTGGATTCCGCCTTGATCACGGCCTTCACGAGGGCGTGGTCCACATCGTACTTCCGGGCCGCCTTTTCAATCACCTTGTCATACTTGGCATAATCGGGACCGAGGTTGAAGAGCACCCTTTTCTCCTTGATCCAGACCTTGTAACGGGGGTTCGTAGGCACATTGGTCAGATGGATGACACCCTCGTCGTCGACGAAGCCGTAGATATCCGCCAGAGCGACATCCGCCGATGCCCAAAGGGCCACTGCAACGGCGAAAAAGAACGGCGTCACGATCAAGGGTTTCATGAACTTTAAAAAGCGGCTGAACATCAAAGAATCCCCGACGAAATGTTATTAAGAAGAGGGATATCTAAAAGACCTTATTATATGTTACAAGAACCGTACCAGCGGGATCGGAAAATCATCCCCTGTTGCACATCTTCCTCAAACGCGGTCCGACGCCGACCCCGTGGGCGGTAACCTTAGCAAAAATCTCAACTTTTTCAAGAAGATCCTTTTGCCTCACCCTTCGCGGCGCCCGGCCCATGCCGTCGCTCCCCGCGGTTTGTCAGAATCCGTCACCCCCACTTCACTCCTATCGGCATGGATGTTCTTTTATTTAAATACTTTTTTTACCTTTGAGCCGATTTTTCATTGCCCTTTCCGCCCGCACCAGTCATCCATACTCCCCATCACGCCCAGCATGACAACAAGCCTCTGGTACCAGGCATCCGGCAGAAGGCCTCTCAAGCGGGGCATGAGATGAATCGTCCACGGCCGCATAGGGGAATATCGACCCTGCTTCAGGGCCGATTCCACGATGGCTTCAGCAATCACGTCGTGATCCTTGAGAAGCGGGGCAATCAAGTTGCCAATCCCCCGGAGCCTGGCGCCCTCAAACATCCCCTTGGCTATGTAACTTGGATGAATCGAGGACCATCTCACGCCGCTCTTTCCCCTTTTCCAAGCCTCGAACCGCAGGGATTCTGTCAGCCCCCACACGGCCCACTTTGTCGCGGCGTACATAGCGAGGCACGAGACCCCCACTGTTGCCGAAGCCGAGGATATGTTCACCACATGCCCCGAGTTTCTTTCGTACATGGCCGGGAGAAAGGCCTTGATCGTGTAGATGAATGATGTGAGATTGACGGTTATGGTCTTTTCCCACACCTCGTCCGGCTGCTCGAGAAAATCCCCTCCCATGACGTAGCCGGCGTTGTTGACGAGGATGTCGACTTTCCCCATTTCCTCAACGGCCTTCCGGGCCAGCTCGTACACCCTAGCCTTGTCAGTCACGTCGCATACATGGACGAACACCTTTCCCCCCATCTTCTGCAGCGTTTCTTTCGCCTCTTCCAGGGCCGGTCCGTTCAAGTCCCAGAGGGTGACCTGGCACCCCTCGGCGATGAGCCTCTTCGCCGTGGCCAAACCGATGCCCATCGCACCGCCGGTGATGACCGAAGAACTCGACCTCAGATCCATCATGCCCTTCCTTTCCGCTGATTGCCAATTAAATTTCGAATGATTTTAAGATATTCCGCTAAGGATTTTATTTTATGTGACGATAAATCTATTAAACCGCAATTTTCTCATCGGACCGTCAGAATAGGGTCCCTGTACCATCTTGCCCGGGGAGCGGAGGCAATGGAAAAGGTAAAAGTCGTATTTTCCTGCATCAACAAGAATTTCCTTTACGATTGCGAGGTTCCGACCGCCATTCTCCCTAAAACAGGCGACTTTCTCCGCATGAGCGTTCCCGGTCAAAGGGATCTTCACTGCTACATTGAATCCCTCGAATGGCAGTACGCCGAGGTCGATGGCGACATGAAGATCTCCCTGGTGGCGCGGATGAAGGTCCTGCTGGAAGACTGAATCCTCCCCTCTCACAATCTTCGAAGAATCAATTCGAGCAGCAGACCGGCAAACATCAGGTAAATATAGATCTGACCCGAGGTCACGACGACTTCAGAGGAAACGACCTCAATCATCCCCAGAGGGACGACCACGGAGAAGTAGGCAATGCCGAGGAAAAAAAGCTTTCGCACCGGTTTCAGGTTTTTGAGCCATTCTATTCGCTTGCCCCGATCTTTCGCTTCCACGACAAAAAACCTCATCATCCGATGTGAACCTCACTCGGCACCCGTCCCCCAACAGTGAAATACGCGACCGTTGACAACGGTTCATATTTACCCTACATTGACGCCGGGGAAAATACCATGAAGATCCTGTCCAGGCTCGCCGCTTACGGGCTGTTGCTGCTCCTGGTTTCCTGCCTCTCCTGGTGGATTGGGAAGCCCGTCCTCACCGTCAAGGAAATCCGCTTGGACCAGATATCTTCCGGCGATCTCCACATCACCATCAAGGTGGAGGCCGAAAATCCCAACCGCATCGACCTCACGATGACGGCCCTGGACTATACCTTCACTCTCGACCACCGCGAAGTGGGAAGAGGATCTCTGGCCCGGGAGGTCAGCCTTCCGGCATCATCCAAATCCACCGTGGAACTCCCCCTGACGGCCCGCCTCAGCCCCACGGGCGGCATTTTGAAAGCCATCTTTTCCGCCCGCGAAAGTGTTTACAAAATGGAAGGAACGGCCAGGATCAGCACGGCCTTCGGAAGCACGACGATCCCCTTCTCCAGCACCGGCCACTTCAAGCTGAAAAAGTAAAACGGCACCCGGCTAAATCTCGAATGACTGCCCGTACACGGGAACGCGGGTTGTGAAACCCAGCTTTGCCCTGACAGCCTTTTCGAAATCCAGGGCGGCATTTTCCTCGCCGTGAACGATGAACACCTCCGGGTGATCCCGAAAGAGGCTCAGCCATTCGAGGAGTTCCTTCTGGTCTGCGTGGGCCGAAAAACCCCCGATCGTGTATATCCGGGCCCTCACTGCGACTTTTTCCTTGAGGAGAAACACACTTTTCGCCCCGTCCACAAGCCGGCGCCCCAGCGTCCCTTTCGCCTGGAAACCGGTGAAGATGATGCTGCACTCGGGCCTCCAGAGGTTGTGCTTGAGGTGATGCCGGATCCGTCCCCCCTCGCACATGCCGCTTCCCGCCACGATGATGGCCCCTTTCTCGATCCGGTTGATCCGCTGAGAGTCTTCAACGGAACCGGTGAAGTGAACTTTAAGCACCTTTTTGCCGCCCTTGAGGCGAAAGAGTTTCTTCGTCTCTTCATCGTAGAGCTCCGGGTGGGAGTAGTAAACCTTCGTCGCTTCCTCGGCCAGGGGGCTGTCGACATAGACACTGAGGGGCGCGAGCCTCCCTTCCCTGACGAGCTTGCTCAGGATGTAGAGGATGTCCTGGGTCCTCCCCACCGCGAAGGCCGGGATCAGGACATTGCCTCCGTTGCGGAAGGTCTCCGTAACGGCCGCCGCAAGCTCATCGACACTTTCTTCCATTCCTTTGTGGAGCCGGTTGCCGTACGTCGATTCGACGACAATGTAGTCCGTATTGGGGGTGTGTTCAGGGTCATTGATGATAGGGTTTCCTTTCTTTCCGATGTCCCCCGAAAAGACAATCTTCTTCTCGCCGGCCTTTCCGCGGTACCAGAGCTCGAGCGTCCCGGACCCGAGGATATGACCCGCATCGGTAAAGCAGTAACGGACCCCGTCGCCGACCTGCTCCAGTTTTCCATAGGGTTTCCGTTCGAAGAACGGGAGGACGGCGACGGCATCCTCCATCGTGTAGAGGGGGTTCACGGTAACGCGTTTACCGCGGCGGAGGGCCTTCTTCGTCTCCCACTCCGCGTCCTTTTCCTGGATATGCGCCGAATCGGCCAGGAGCACCCTCGATAGGTCCGCCGTGGCCGGCGTGGTGATGATTCGCCCCCTGAAGCCCTCTTTCACCAGCTTGGGGATGAGCCCCGAGTGGTCTATGTGCGCGTGCGTCAGGAAGAGGTAGTCGATCTCCCTCGGACGGAAAGGAAAAGGATTCCTGTTGCGCTCTTCGGCGCCCAGGCCCTGATGCATCCCGCAGTCCACGAGCAGTTGAAGGCCGTTCTGTGACAGGTGAAAGCAGGACCCCGTCACCTCGCGGGCGGCACCGGCAAATTTCATAATCATGTGAAAGTCCCTCTGGCCGTTCTTTTGCAACAAGCTTTCTTCACATATAACAACAGAAGGGAAGCATCAAGAACATTTAGGCGAGGCAGCCGGGAAAAGACCGTTTTATTCTTGACATAAGAGGGATTGCTTCCTTAAACTGTACCGTTGTTTCCTGAGGGTCCATAAATCCGGGCCCGCACGGGAGCCAACTGGTTTCGAAAGGGTCATGATGCACCGTGAATTTTTTTAAAGAAGCCGCCGAGAAAATATACAGGGATGCCAAAAGAGACGGCCGCCTCACCGAGGGGCGCACCCTGAAAGAAATCAAGGAAATCGCCCTTCGCCACGAGGGGGTCATCCAGACGCAGATCGGTTCCGTCGCCGCCGACTCGGAGCCCATGTCGAGGTCCGCACCACATACCCGAAACAGCCTGGACCACGCCTTCGGTGAAGCCGAAGAAGCCCTGGCCCGGCAGGCCGTGGAAAGACTCGGCAAAGAAAGGGTCATGTGTCTGGACACCATTGTCGGCGACGGCCTCGACGGTGTGACCGCCCGGTTCATCATGCCGGAAAACTACGCACAGATCGCGTACGGGCTAAAGCTCCTCTTCGACGGCCCGGCCGCCCGCATCGTGGAGAACCCCACCTACACGATTATCTACTTCACCGACGAGGCCTTCGAGCCCAACAAGTCGAAGAAGCTCGTCGAAAAAGACGTCACCGTGCGCCTGATGATGGGCAGTAAACGGGGCGAACAGGTCAAGATCTGCAGGAACACCTCCTACCTCGGCGAAGGGAAAAAGGCCGTCTTCATGTTCGAGGACTGGCGCGCCAAGGCCATCGACAAATGCGGTATCTTCCTCCACGCGGGGGCCAGGCGGGACCACCTCTGGGTTTACGACCTGCAGGCGGAGAGACCGGAACTCGTCGAGACGGTCACGGCCATTTCGGGGCTGACCGCCACGGGAAAGACCACAACCCTCTGCCGCCGGCTCGCCAGGCTTCCCAGGGAGAGTTCTGAAATGATCGGCGATGACGGGGGGATCTTCGGCTTCGACGGGAGTTACAATGCCTTCGAGATCGGCGGGCTCTACGTCAAGACGGAGGGCCTCGACGAGAGCCAGCCCGAGATCCTCCGGGCGGCCGGCTCCAGGGACGCCTTCCTGGAGAACGTGGCTATCTCGAAGTACCCCTACATGCCGGACTTCAAGAACATCAGCAAAACCGGCAACGGCCGGGCCGTCGTCACGCGGGATAACCTCGAAATCGCCAGCAAGGGGCTTCGCGCCGAAAAGACGGACCACATCGTCATGCTCTCCCGGAACCCCATGCTCAATGTCGTCAGCAAACTCACGCCCGAGCAGGCCACGATGCAGTTCATCTACGGCGAGTCGATCGAAAGCACGGGGGGCAACCCTGAAGAGGCCGGTTCATTCAAGAGGGTCTTTTTTCTCGACCCTTTCATCGCCGGTGACCGCCTTGAACACGCCATGATCTTCTACGAGATCATCAAGCGGAACAAGATCCGCTGCTACATCGCCAACACCGGCACCATCGGCGAAAAGGAGGACAAGGTCACCCTCCGGCAGTCCCTGTCCACCTACAATGACCTGGTCCGTCACCAGCTCCGGTTCAGCACGGAGCCCGATTTTCTAGGTTATCACTACCCCATCCGGTGCGATCGGGCCAACCTGGACGTGATGAACGCCTTCCCCCTCTTTCGGGACAAGAACATCCTCAAGAAGAAGGTCATCGACTTCCTCAAGGGACGGGAGGCTTATCTGGAGCAGTTCGAAAGTCAATATGGAAAGATCCCCCCGAACATCCGGGAGTCCCTCCCTTATCGCTACAAGGAACACCTGAAAGAAAACGCTTTTCTGGAATAGAGAACCCTCCGGGAACCCGGGCAGTCGTTTCCCCCTTGCCTGAACAGCCGGGGCGGTGTAATAAAGCATGCGCGCCGGTCCGACGGCCGGGGCATCGCCCACGTCATGGCAAAAAAAATCCAATTTAAAAAAATGATCAAGTTCGGCGCCATTGCCCTCCCTGCTCTTCTTCTGTTCGTGGCGGGCCTCTCCCTGGTTTATCCTGACGTTTCGAAACTCAAAAAGGAAAACCCGCGGAAAACCGCTTTCATGGAATACCGGGAAAAGGAATGGCGGCAGCAGGGGAAGAAGAGACGAATCGTCCACACCTGGGTGCCCTTCTCCGCCATCTCGCCTTACGCCGTAAAGGCCGTCATCATCGCCGAGGACGACAAATTCTGGTCTCACGAGGGCTTCGATTATGAGGCCATGCAGAAGGCCCTCGAAAAGGATCTGAAAAAGAAAAAATTCAAGGCCGGGGGAAGCACCATCAGCCAGCAGCTCGCCAAAAACCTTTACCTTTCCCCTTCCAAGAATCCCATCCGTAAACTGCGGGAAGCCGTCCTGACCTGGCGAATCGAGAACGCCCTGACGAAGAGAAGGATTCTCGAACTCTACCTCAACGTGGTGGAGTGGGGAGACGGGGTCTTCGGTGTCGAGGCGGCCGCCCGGCATCACTTCGGGAAGTCGGCCGCCGACCTGAGCCCCCGCGAAGCAGCCAGACTGGCCACGGTGCTCCCGAACCCGAGGCGGTACAGGCCGACGGGCACATCCAGGTATGTCGAAAATCAATCGGAGAGAATTTACAGCATCATGGTCCAGCGGGGCATTGTCATTCCCGAGTTCGAGGACGCCATGACGCCCGATGAGTCTTCACCGGAGGCGGATCAGAAGAAAAACTCCCTCGTGGGCCCCTAGGGCAGGACGCAAAAAGGTTTGAATTTCAGCCACCGGAATGTTAAATTGAATTAATTGTTATCGCAAATGTATTCACCCCGGGAATGAAGTTTTTAAGGATGACCATCTTCCGGGGTCCCCTTTTCCAGGCAGCTCCAGGTTTTCCTTAAACCTTCGACCGTCGCCGATGCTTCAAGATCCCCGCAAATCATGTGAGAAAGACACGATGAAGAAAGCGCTACTCCCTTTTCTACTTGGAATATTTTCCTTCGCGGGATGCGCGTTGTCCGGCACTGCCCAAATCGGCGTTGTCGACAGCAAGCTGAAACCCTGCCCGGATTCATACAACTGTGTTTCCTCCCAGAGCCCGGGGGATCGCCACCGCATGGAAGCCATCCCCTATGACACGACGGCAAAGGAAGCCAAAGGGAAACTTTGTGACATTATCAAGGGCATGGGGAGAAGCACAATCGTGTCTGAAAAAGACGATTACATTCACGCCGAATACCGCTCCGCCATATTCAAGTTCGTCGACGACGTGGAGTTCTATTTTGACGATACCCGGAGAATCATTCATTTCCGCTCGGCCTCCCGTGTCGGTTATTACGATTTCGGTGTCAACAGAAAACGCATGGAAGCGATCCGGGGAAAATTCCTGACACCCTGACGGTGGTTCAACCGCCCTGACATGACCGATGAGAAGAGAATGACGTTCTCCATTATCATCCCCGTCCTTCATGAGGGTGAAAGCATCCTGTCGCTCATTGACGACATTCGCGCCCTTCGACCGGAGATTCCCCATGAAATTATTGTCGTGGACGGAGGACCCGAATCGGACACACTGGAGGCCCTCCGCGAAAGAAAAGACGTCATCAGGCTCGTCTCACCCCCCGGCCGGGCGAGGCAGATGAACAAAGGAGCGGACATGGCCGGGGGGGAGGTTCTCCTCTTCCTCCACGCCGACACAAGACTGCCGCCGGGCGCCCTCGGGAAAATCAGGGAAACCCTTGGCGGAAGCGACGCCGTGGGCGGCGCTTTCGATCTGGGCATCGCTTCGGGAAAAACTTCCTTCAAGTTCATCGGGCGTGCCGCATCGCTCCGCTCGCGCCTGACGCGGATCCCCTACGGGGATCAGGCCATTTTTGTGAAAAAAGAATATTTCATCCTTATCGGGGGCTATCGGGACATCCCCCTGATGGAAGACGTGGATCTCATGCAGCGGATCAAGAAACGGGGGGGACGAATCCGCATCCTGAAGGACCGCGTCCTGACATCCACCCGGCGATGGGATAAGGAGGGAATTCTTTTCTGCACGCTGAGAAACTGGATCCTCTCGACACTGTATTACCTCGGCGTATCACCTGACAGGCTGAACAGATTTTACCGTCAAGGAAAGGACGCCTACGGGTCCTGACGGCGGGGCCAGACCATGGAAGAAACCCGACACACCCATGCACCCCCAACGGGAAATGAGCCGGCCGGGGCTGCCGCCGGCCGGGGCGTGCCGCGAGGCTGGTGGAGGCCTGTCGCACTTATCGCCGCCGTCGTATTGATCCTGGTCCTCGCCCGGGTCTTCGGCCTGGGTGAGCGGCTGGGGGGGATCCGCATGTGGATACAATCTTTGGGAACCTGGGGGTATGGCGCTTTCGTCATCCTCTACGCCCTGGCCGTTGTCGCGGCGCTTCCGGGCGCCGCGATCACCGTTGCCGCAGGCGCCCTGTACGGCTCCGTCATCGGGGTCATCCTGGTCAGCATCGGATCCACCCTCGGGGCAAGTATCGCCTTTATCATGTCAAGGTACTTCGCCAGGGACGCAACCGCCCGCTGGCTGGCAAAAAACGAAAGGCTGCAGCAACTCGATCTGCTGACGGAGAGGCACGGCGCCGTCATCGTGGCCATCACACGCCTTATACCCCTTTTCCCTTTCAACCTGCTCAATTACGCATTCGGCTTGACAAGGGTGCCCTTCGGGACCTATGTCTTCTGGTCCTTGCTCTGCATGCTTCCCGGGACGGTTCTTTATGTCGTCGGCGCCGACGCCCTGACGAAGGGTGTCATGCAGGGCAGCATCCCCTGGCCCCTGATTTTCGTACTGGTGGCTGTCGCCCTGCTGCTCGTCTTCCTGACAATGTTCGCACGGAAAAAGTTGAGCGAGAAAAAAGCGGATGCACCGTGAGGGTACACGCCCATGAATGAAAGAAATGTTCCAGGAATGCTTCTTGTCGGCGATGTCGGCGCCACGAAGACCGACCTCGCCGTCATGGACCCCGGAAGAGGGCCGGGGGCGCCGATAGTGGCGCGGACGTTTCAGAGCGCGGGTTACGCGAGCATCGAAGCTCTGCTGAAAACATTTCTCTCGCAGGTGAACCTCCCCGTCGTGGCGGTCATTCTGGGGGTTGCGGGACCCGTCAGCGACGGCCAGTCAAGGATCACCAACCTGCCCTGGATTATGGATGAGAGGGAGATCGCAGCGACACTGGGACTCCGGTCGGTCCGGCTCCTGAATGACCTGGAGGCTCTTGCTTACGCCGTTCCGTCCCTGGGCGACAAGGACATCGAAAAGCTGAATGCCGGAGATCCCCGGGCAGAGGGCAACAGGGCCATCATCGCGCCGGGGACGGGCCTCGGGCAGGCCTTTCTCATCCGGGGAGACAATCGATATTTTCCCATCGCTTCGGAGGGGGGGCACACGGACTTTGCCCCTGGAGACGAAATGGAAGCCGAGCTCCTGTCCTATCTCCGGGGCTTTCATGACCACGTCAGTTACGAGAGGGTCTGCTCGGGTATCGGGATACCCAATATCTACGCCTTCCTTCTCAGCAGCGGCTACGGCGAGGAGCCCCGCTGGTTGAAGGAAGAATTGTCCTCCGCCGCCGACCCCACCGTCGTGATTGTCGACGCGGCCATGGCGAAGGACAGACCCTGCGAGCTCACCGTGTTGACGCTGAACATGTTCGTTTCCATTCTCGGGGCCGCGGCGGGCAATATCGCCCTTCAGGTGCTTTCGACGGGAGGGGTCTATCTCGCCGGTGGCATCCCGCCGCGAATTCTGCCATACTTGACCGGCGGCCTGTTCATGGAACGCTTCCTGCGGAAGGGACGAATGTCCGGCCTGGTCTCCGGCATGCCCGTCCATGTCATCGTGAGGCCCGGGTGCACCCTTCTCGGGGCGGCCCTCTGCGGCCTTCAAACAAAGATTGATTAAGGAGATTCCCCCATGACCGACCTGACCGACCCCATCCACCAGCGCTGCATCAACACGATCCGCATGCTTGCCGTCGACGCCATCGAGAAGGCGAAATCGGGACACCCCGGACTGCCCCTGGGTTCCGCCCCGATGGCCTACGTGCTCTGGACGCAGCACCTCAAACACAACCCGGCAAACCCCCGATGGGTCGACCGTGACCGCTTTGTCCTCTCCGGAGGACACGGCTCCATGCTTCTCTACGCCCTGCTCCACCTCACGGGCTACGATCTCACCCTCGAGGACATCAAATCCTTCAGGCAGTGGGAAAGCCGGGCCCCGGGCCATCCGGAGAGCCACGTGACCCCCGGCGTTGAAGTCACGACGGGGCCCCTGGGCCAGGGGCTCAGCAACGCCGTGGGCATGGCCATCGCGGAGGCGCACCTTGCCGCCCGGTACAATCGTCCCGGTCACACCATCGTCGATCACTACACGTACGTCATCGCGAGCGACGGCGACATCATGGAGGGGGTCGCCGCGGAGGCCTGCTCCCTTGCGGGTCATCTGCGCCTCGGCAAATTGATCGTTCTTTACGATGACAACGGGATTTCCCTCGCGGGATCGACAACCCTGTGCTTCACGGAGGACACGGGGGACCGGCTGGCGGCCTATGGCTGGCATGTGCAGAAGGTACCGGATGGGAACGACCTGGGAGCCATCGACAGGGCCCTCCGGGCAGCCCGTGAAGAGACGATGCGGCCTTCCATCATCTTCGTCCGCACCATCATCGGCTTCGGGGCCCCGCACAAACAGGGGACCTTTGAAGCCCATGGCGCACCCCTCGGTCCTGAAGAGGCCCTTCAGACGAAGAAAAACCTGGGGTGGCCGCTGGAGCCGCTCTTCTATATCCCCGGCGATGCCCTGCAGACCTGCCGGGAAGCAGTGAGGAAAGGCAAAGCGCGGGAGGCGCAGTGGGCCCAGAAAGTCGCCCGATACGTGGAGGATTATCCGGTGCTGGCCGCTGAATTCAAGCGACGGCTGGTCGAGGAACACCCTGCCGGCTGGAGTGAATCTCTTCCTGCCTTCCCGGCAGGCCAGAAGGGCCCGGCAACCCGCAAGGCCTCCGAGGAGGTCATGCAGGTTCTCGCCGGGGCCATTCCCGGCCTCGTGGGCGGATCCGCCGACCTCAACAACTCGACCTTCACGTGGCTGAAGGGTCTGGGTGACTTTCAGGCGCCGGGCACATCGGACGGGAAGGTCCAGGGCGCCGTCGGGGGCGGATGGGATCACGGCGGCCGGAACATCCATTTCGGGGTACGCGAGCACGCCATGGGGGCCATCGCCGTCGGCATGGCGGCGCACGGCGGCTTCATCCCCTACACGGCGACCTTCCTTATCTTTTCGGATTACATGCGCCCGCCGATCAGGCTCGCCGCACTCTCGGGGCATCACGTGATATTCCTGTTCACCCATGACAGCATCGGGCTCGGGGAGGACGGCCCGACCCATCAGCCCGTCGAGCAGATCATGTCGCTTCGGGCCGTGCCCGACCTGACCGTCATCCGGCCTGCCGACGGCAATGAAACCGTCGCCGCCTGGAAACTGGCGATCGAGAGGAAGAAGCCCGTTGCCCTTATCCTGACCCGGCAGAACCTGCCGGCCCTGAACCCGGGAACGTTCCCCATCGCAAGCGGCGTCCCGCGCGGGGCCTACATACTCAAAAGCGGGGGGGAAAAGCCGGACGTCATTCTTATCGCGACGGGATCGGAAGTGCAACTGGCTCTCGGGGCCTCGGAAAATCTCGACAGGCAGGGGGTCAAGGCCCGCGTGGTCTCCATGCCCTCCTGGGAGCTTTTCCAGGAGCAGCCCCCATCCTACCGGGATGAGGTCCTGCCGCCTTCCGTCAGGAAAAGGGTTGCGATCGAGGCGGGGGCAACCCTGGGCTGGTGGCGATGGGTCGGCGATGAAGGGGACGTCATCGGCATCGACCGATTCGGCTCTTCGGCTCCCGGAAATGTTGTCATGGAAAAATTCGGTTTTTCGGTGGATAATGTCGTTAAGAAGGCCCTCTCCCTCTTGAAGAAATCATGACCCTCCCCGGAAAGGGTTTGACATGAGCCGGATTCAGGAACTTGCCAGACTCGGTCAGTCCGTCTGGCTGGATTACATCAGCCGGTCCCTGATCAAGACCGGTGAACTGCAGTCGTTCATCGGCGAGGGGCTCGGGGGGATCACCTCCAACCCGACGATCTTCGAAAAGGCCATCGCGGGAAGCCCCGATTACGACGACGACATCCGGAGGTTTTCCGCCGGGGGGAAGCCGGTCATGGAGATCTACGAAGCGCTGGCCGTGGACGACATCACCCGCGCCGCCGACCTCCTTCGCCCCGTCCATGAAGACACGAGAGGCGCCGACGGTTATGTCAGCCTGGAAGCCAACCCGAAGCTGGCCTATGACACGGAAGGGACCATCGCCGAGGTCCGCAGGCTCTGGAAACGGCTTTCCCGCCCGAATGTCATGATCAAGGTGCCCGCCACCGCAGCCGGCATCCCGGCCATCGAGAGGCTTACGGCCGAGGGCATCAACGTGAACATCACGCTGATATTCTCCCTCTCCCACTACGAGGCCGTCGCCCGTGCTTACATGGGCGGTCTCGAAAAGCTTGCCTCGGCAGGGGGGCCTGTTGAAAAAGTGGCATCCGTCGCCTCTTTCTTCGTGAGCCGCATCGACACCGCGGTGGACCGGGAACTGGAAGCGAAAGGGGTGACGGAACTCCGAGGCAGGATCGCCGTCGATTACAGCAAAATTGTCTACAGCCGGTTCCGCGACTTTCTTTCATCGCCCCGCTGGAAGCGCCTCGCGGAGAGAGGCGCCGGGGTTCAGCGGCTTCTGTGGGGGAGCACCGGGACGAAGAACCCCGCCTACTCCGACCTTCTTTACGTCGACGGACTCATCGGCCCGGACACGGTCAACACGATGCCCCCCGCCACCCTGGATGCCTTCCGCGACCACGGCCGCCCCGCCGTCACGGTGACGGAAGGGCTTGCCGATGCCCGCGGCAGACTCGCCCGCCTGGAGGCCTCCGGGATCAGCATCGGCGGGATCACCCAGAAACTGCAGGACGAGGGCGTTGCGGCGTTTGCCCGGTCTTTCGAATCGCTCCTGAAAAGTGTCGCCGGGAAGCAGAAGCAGCTTTAGTCCGCAGGGTTTCGTCCCATCGCAGCCGGAAAGGGGGCCGTTTATGGGAAAAGACGTTTCGGAGCTGAAGAAAGAGGCATCGGCGTACGCCGCGGGTCTCGTCGAGTCCGGGATGGTGGTGGGCCTGGGACACGGCAGCACCTCAATCCACGCCGTGGGGTACCTCGCGCAGAAAATCAAGGCAGGACAGTTGAAGGACGTCAGGGGCGTGCCCTGCTCCTTCCAGGTGGAAGAGGAGGCCCTGCGCTTCGGCATGCCGCTCACGAAACTGGAGGAGATCTCCTCCATTGACCTGACCATCGACGGCGCCGACGAGGTGGATCCGAACCTCAACCTGATCAAGGGCGGCGGGGGCGCGCTGCTCAGGGAAAAGGTCGTGGCACAGGTCAGCCGGCGTGAGATCATCGTCGTCGACGAATCGAAGCTCTCCCCGATGCTCGGGAAAAAGAGACTCGTCCCTGTCGAGGTCATTCCCTTCGGCTGGCAGTTCCAGCGTGACTTCCTCCAGACGCTCGGCGCGACGGTCACCGTGCGGAGAAACGCCGACAAGAGCCTCTACAACACGGACCAGGGCAACCTCATCCTGGACTGCAACTTCGGTCCCATCGCCCAGCCCCAGCACCTCGCCGACCTCATCCAGCAGCGCGCGGGCATCGTCGAGCACGGGCTTTTCCTGAACCTGGCCACGGATGTGGTCGTGGCGGGGCGTGAAGGCATCCGCCACCTCAAGCGAGAGCCGCAGTGAGAAATCGGGAAGTGATACAGATCGAAGCCTCGGTCCTCTCGGCCGATTACTCGAGGCTGAGAGAACAGGCCCTGGAGGCCGAAGCCGCCGGCGCCGACGGAATCCAGGTGGATGTCATGGACGGCCGGTTCGTCCCCCGGGTCAATTTCGGGCCGGAAACGGTCAGGACCCTGCGCCCGCTTTTGAAACGGGTCATCGACGTTCACCTCATGGTCATCGAACCGGAGCGGCACATACCGGAATTTGCAGCGGCCGGCGCCGATCGTCTGATCATCCATGAGGAAGCCTGTCCCGGGCGCCTCGGCCGGGTCCTGCAGTCCATCCGCGGGCTCGGGGTCGAGGCGGGTGTCTCGATCAATCCCGGCACACCCCTTTCCGTCCTGGAAGGCGTCTGGGACCTGGCGGACGTCATCCAGGTCATGACGGTGAATCTCGGTCTCGGCGGGCAGCCGTTCCTTTATGACCAGGTCGAGAAGATCCGGAACCTGGCGCGGAGACTCCGTGAGCTTGGAAGGCGTACCCCGATCGTCATCGACGGCGGCATCGACGCGAGAACGGCCCCGCTGGTCGTGGGCGCAGGCGCGAACATCCTGGTCGCGGGCTCGAGCATTTACAACCGCAGGGGATCTGTAGCGGACAATCTCGCCGCGCTGAGGGCAAGCATCTCGAATCCGAAACTCTAGGGAGGAACCGACACGGAACGGACCGTCATCGGCCTGGGGATAATGGGAAGCGCCACGGCCGTCCGGCTGGACCGCGGCGGCCATGAGGTGAGGAAAACACAGATCGGTTTTCACAGGGCTCCAACAGCCCGGAAAGAGCACCATGAGCCAGACCAAAACACCGAGCGAACCGGCCCTCATCGTCATTTTCGGGGCCTCGGGGGATTTGACCCGAAGGAAGCTCGTGCCGGCCCTTCACAGCCTGTCCTGCGAAGGGCAACTCCACGCGGAGACCGAGATCATCGGGGTGGCGCGCAGCCCCATGACGGACGAATCCTTCCGGGAACAGCTCCTGGACGGCGTTCATGAGTACGCGAGACTCGAGCCGGGACGCAGGGACCTCTGCGCCATGTGGCCCGACTTCGCACAGCGGGTCAGCTTCCTCACGGGCGCCTATGACCGGGAGGAAACCTGCCGGCAACTGGGGAAAAAACTCACCGACAGGGCCGCAGCGTCCGGCAGGAGGGACAACTGCATTTTTTATCTGGCCACTCCACCGGAAGTTTTCCCCTTGATCATCGAACAGATCGGATACAGCGGCCTGAACAAGGGCGAAAAAGGCTGGCGGCGCGTCATCGTCGAAAAGCCCTTCGGGCGGGACCTCGCGAGCGCCCGACGTCTTAACGAACAGGTCCACGAGGTCTTCGATGAAAGCCAGGTCTACCGGATCGATCATTACCTGGGAAAAGAGACCTGCCAGAACATCCTCACCTTCCGGTTTGCCAATGCCATCTTCGAGCCTCTCTGGAACCGGAATTTCGTCGACCATATACAGATCAACGTCGCCGAGGAAATCGGCGTGGAACACCGGGGCGGTTATTACGACCACGCCGGCGTTGTCAGGGACATGCTGCAGAACCACCTCCTGCAGCTCCTGGCCCTGATGACCATGGAACCTCCAGCGGCTTACAACGCCAAGGCCTACCGGGACGAGAAAATGAAGGTCCTCCAGGCCGTGCCTCCCCTGTGCTGCGACGACGCCCTTCTGGGACAGTACGCCGGCTACCGGCAGGAATCCGGTGTCGCCGGGGATTCCCGGACGCCGACCTTTGCCTCCGCGAAGGCCTTCGTCCAGAACTGGCGCTGGCAGGGGGTGCCGGTTTACCTGAGAACCGGGAAAAAGCTGGCCCATAAGGCCACGGAGATCATCCTTCAATTCAAGAGCGTCCCCCATCTCCTCTTCCCCGAGAGCGGCGGTCTCACGGCCAATCACATCTCCATCTGCATCCAGCCGGAAGAGGGCATCCATCTCGGTTTCGAAATGAAGTTGCCGGGGACGGCCATGAAAACAACGCCTGCCGACATGACCTTTCACTACGTCGACCGGTTCGGGGAAAAGACCATCCCCGATGCCTATGAACGGCTGATCATGGATGCGCTGCAGGGGGACCCCTCCCTTTTCACCCGCAGTGACGAGGTCGAGGCGGCCTGGACGATTGTCGAACCCCTCCTGGAAGATCAGAAGGGCCCGATGCCCGTCCATCCCTACGAACCCGGCTGCTGGGGGCCCACGGCGGCAAAGGACTTCATCGCCCGGGACGGCAGGCGGTGGCACTACAGCTGCAGCAGGGAATGACCGGTTTCATGAGGCCCGAGATTTATGAAGACAGCGATACCCTCGCCCGTCAGGCGGCTCTCCGTCTCACGGAACTCTCCCGGGAGGCCCTCCATTCTTCGGGGCGTTTCACCCTGGCCCTCTCGGGAGGGTCAACGCCGAAGAAGCTTTATGAAAAGTTCGCGGAGGCCGAAGGCACCGGGAAACTCCCCTGGGATTCCACTCATCTCTTCTGGGGTGACGAGCGGTGCGTGCCGCCGGATCACCCCTACAGCAACTACCGGATGGCCCGGGAGCCCCTCATCGATCGCGTTGCCGTTCCTCCCGGAAACATTCACCGGATCCGCGGGGAGATGGAACCTCAGGAGGCTGCGGCAACCTACGAAAGAGACCTGAAGGCTTTTTTCTTTCCCGGATCCGAAGCGGCATCGGGGGTGCCCGTCTTCGATGCAATCCTTCTTGGCATGGGCGGCGACGGGCACACGGCGTCCCTCTTCCCGGGATCGCCAGCCCTCCATGAGCGGGAACACTGGGTCGTGGCTTGCCATGTTGACAAGATCAAAAGCTGGCGGGTAACCCTGACGCCCCGGGTGATCAATGCGGCCCGTAATGTCATATTTCTCGTGTCGGGCCGGGACAAGGCCCGATGCCTGAAGGAGGTGCTCCAGGGCCCCTGCCGTCCCGACGAACGGCCGGCACAGGCCATTCGCCCGGTGCCCGGCCGGATGACCTGGATGGTAGACCTCGACGCCGCCTCTCTCCTTTAGATGCGTCCCGGCCGGAGAACAAAATGTACCGCATGGCCGTCAGCCTTGTCATCCTGCTTGCCGCCCTTGCCGCCTCGACGGTCCCGGGAGAGACGAGGGATGTGTTTTTCCGTGAGGACTTCAACGATCTCGAAAACTGGACCCCCTACACCTTCCCGAAGGTCAGGGCACACTCGGCCTATTCGATCCTGCGGGAGGGGAACCGGAGCTATCTCAAGGCCGAGAGTTCCGTCTCCGCCTCCGGCATCGTCTGCAGGCACAGGTTCGATGTCCACCGGTACCCCGGGGCGAAATGGCGATGGTGGGTTTCTAACATCTACGAGAAAGGCAACGCCGCAGCGAAATCGGGTGATGACTATCCGCTGCGGGTCTACATCGCCTTTGAATACGACCCGGGCACAGCCGGCTTGTACGAAAAGGTCCGGCACGAAGCCGCGAAGATCATCTACGGCGAGGAGCTTCCGGGCAGCGCCCTCAATTACGTCTGGGCCAGTCGGGAAGACGAGACGGGGGTCCTGACCAGCCCTTACGCGGAAGAGGTCAAGACGATCCCTCTGGAAAGAGGGAAGACGTTCGTCCGGCGGTGGCGGGAAGAAGAAGTGAACATCTTCGAGGATTACGGGAAAGCCTTCGGGAAGGACCCCCCGCGGACGGCAACCATCGTCATCATGAACGACTCGGATAACACGGGCGAACAGTCCACGTCTTACATGGACTACATCGAGATCTTCCGGTAGGTGCGCTCATGCAGCAAAAGGCCATCATAGTTTTCATCCGGTCCCCCGGGGGGGCCCGGGTAAAATCGAGACTGGCCGAATCCATCGGTGATGAAAGGGCGCAGGTGCTGTACCGCTTTTTCGTCGAGGATCTCCTGGACACCGTGGTTCGGCAGGACGCCCGTCTCCGGGTCTACTATGAGCCCAGCGACGCGAAGGAAGACATCGCCCGGTGGCTCGGCGACGGGTACGCCCTCTTCCCGCAGCGGGACGAAGACCTGGGCGCGAAGATGAGACAGGCCTTCGAGGAAACGTTCGAGCAGGGTTATCACAGCGCCCTGCTCATCGGAAGCGATGTGCCAGACTTGCCGGACGACGTCTTTCGGGAAGGGTTTGGCGCGCTCCCCGGCCACGACGCCGTACTGGGCCCATCCATGGACGGCGGCTACTACCTCGTGGGCTTTCGTGACGAAACCTTCCGCCCGGAGATTTTCGAGGGGATCCCCTGGAGCACAAACATGGTTTTCCAGAAAACCCTTGAAATCTTCATCAGCCTCGGCGACGCGGTCCACATCCTCCCGGTCTGGCGGGATATCGACGTCGTCGAGGATCTCAAGGCCCTGATGCACCGCCACGGCGAGAGCCCTTTCCGGCACTCCAGGACCCTGCGGTACCTTTTGAACCAGAAGGATTTCATCAGACAGGACTGACGCGAGGGAGGTCGCGAGAATGGCAACATTCGACTTTGATATCGGGATCCTCGGCGGAGGCTCTGGAGGCCTCACCGTAGCCGCCGGCGCGGCCCAGCTCGGCGCCCGGACGATCCTCATCGAAAAGGAGCAGGAGCTCGGCGGGGATTGCCTTCATTTCGGGTGTGTCCCGAGCAAGACGCTCATCCGGACGGCCCACGTCTACCACCTCGTGAAGAACGCGAAAAAATACGGCCTCCCGGCGATGGATGTTCATCCCGTGGACTTCCGGGACGTCAGCGGGCGGATCCGGTCGGTGATCAGAGCGATCCAGAAACACGACTCCGCCGAGCGTTTCTGCCGTCTGGGCGCGCGCGTGGAGTTCGGTTATCCCGAGTTTGTCGACGAGCACACCGTACGCCTGAACGGAAACAACTATTCGGCCCGCTACTGGGTCATCGCGACGGGCTCCTCACCGGACATCCCGCCCGTGGAAGGACTCGATAAAACGCCCTACATCACCAACCGCGAGATCTTTTCTCTCGAAAAACTCCCGTCCTCCATGATCACCCTCGGCGGAGGGCCCATCGCCATTGAAATGGCCCAGGCCTTCTCCCGCCTGGGGACCGCCGTGACCGTCGTCCAGCGGGGCGACCAGATCCTGTCAAAAGAGGACAAGGACATGGCCGACCAGGTGATGGCCGTCCTCGCCGGTGAAGGGATCACGTTTCATCTGAAGGCGGATGTCGTGTGCGCCAGAGATCTCGGTGCCTCGCGGGAGGTCGTCATCCGCAAGGGTCCGGAAACCCTGAGCCTGCGGGCGGAGGTGATCCTCGTCGCCGCGGGCCGGACGGCGAACCTTGAAGGACTTGGCCTCAAAAGGATCGGCGTCGAACACGACCGGCAGGGACTGAAACTGGATGAACGCCTCCGGACGAACGTCAAGCACATCTTCGGCGCCGGGGATGTAACGGGACGTTATCTCTTCACCCACGCGGCGGGATACGAAGGCGGTATCGTGGTGAGCAACGCGATTTTCCGTCTTCCGAGAAAAGTGAGTTACACCCTCTTTCCCTGGTGCACCTACACGGATCCCGAACTGGCCAGCATCGGCATGAACGAGGGCATGGCCAGGGCGGCCGGAGTCGAATATGCCGTCTGGACGGAGGACTTCAGGGCCAACGACCGGAGCCTGGCCGAAGGGGAGGAGATCGGGAAGATCAAGATGATCCTCGATGAAAAGGAGCGTCCCCTGGGCGTTCAGATCCTGGGACCGAAGGCGGGAGATTTGATTGCCGAGTGGGTGGCCGTCCTGAACGGCGGCGTGAGGCTCTCGACACTGGCTTCTGCCGTCCACCCCTACCCGACCCTCGGGGAAATCAACAAGCGGGTAGCCGGTGATTTCTTCGCCGGCAAGATCTTCTCTGACACCGTCAGGAAGGGTTTGAAATTCTTCTTCAGTTTAAGAGGCAGGGCCTGCGAGGCGGAAGAGCCTTCCTGAGTCTCAGGGGGGTTTCGGCCCCCCTTTGCGGGGGTGTTTTTCCTCCTTCGGTGACCAGTACTCGCAGTCCTTCGTGTAGTCGTTGATCACGTGCTCCACGAATCTCGCGAAGCGGAGGCACTTCCCCGGCGCATGGGGCCGGCTGGGACTGTAGTACCCGCAAGCCTGGCAAATTTTCACCCGATGCCGTGCTGCGACCATTGGGAGCTCCTTTGCCTCGATCGAATCGATGCCCCCGGCATCATGAATAAGCCCACCGGAAGGGGCTCATGGAAGAAACCATCGCTGCGGAAGATGCAACCTTGTTAAAAGACCTCGGAAACGGCAAGCTCGTCATCGAGAGGGCAAACGGGGAGCAGTGGATTCTCGATGCCAAAAAGAGCTGGTGTCCCTGGTCCTGGCGCCATGAAGGGAAAAAAGTATGTCTCCGCTTCGGGCCCTGGTCGTCCCTTCTGACCAGCGAGGAAGGGGAGGTTTGTGAGTTCTGGACAGAAGAACAAATCCGCTGACCCTCTGTATTCCCCCTCACACAGTCTCGAGGCTCAACGTTCGAGACCCGCGGGACAACAGGTCATGCACTCAAAGCAGTTGTACTGGAACCCGATGAAGGATGCCTGGTAGAGGTGCATGAACTCGGGGCTCACGAGCATGGCCTTCTGCTCCTCGGGGTTTGCCTTCATGAGCTTCCGGATAAATCCGATAAGACCCCCGATCCCGTAGGGCTGGGAGACCCTGAGACATTTCAGGTCTTCCGTTTTCCCCTCCTTGTCCAGCGCCCGCGCGGGACAGTTTTCCACGCAGAGCATGCAGTTGTCGCACAGCGCATCCCTGACAGGGGGATCCGAAGCCAGGGGCAACTCCGTCAGGACGGCCGTGAAAACGATCCTCGTGCCGAACCTCGGATGTATGACCAGGTTGTGTCGCCCGAAGACCCCGAGCCCCGCGGCGACGGCGGCGTGTCGAAGGGAGAGATCGCCTGCCAGCCCCATGACCGGAAGCCCCATGTCCAGAGGGTAGGACGCAAGCACGGGGACCGCCTTTACCCTGCAACGGTCCTCGATGAGTTTCGCCATCCGGTAGACACTGCTTTTGGACAGGTCCATCGTCCCCATTCGGGACATCATGCTCATGCGCTTGTTCGGGCTTTCGAGGGAGCCGTGAACCTCACGGTAACCCAGGACCACGATGGATCGGATACCCGGAAGCAATGTCTTCGGGTCGGGCGATTTTATCGAATGATAGTCTTCTATGGCGGCAAACCCGACCGCGTCGGCGCCCGCCTCCAAACCCCGCTTCCTGATTTCCGCCTTGTCCATTTCCTTTTCTCCTTTCGGCGATGAATGAAGCATCCCGGGTTCAGGACACCATCTCCTCGATGATCCGGTGGACCGGCTTGATCTCCCTGATCAGCGCGCTCACCTGCCCGGCACTCGCGGGAAAGAGATCGAAATCGCCGGTTCCCCATGCCTTTCCGAGATTTTTGATGTCGTAAATCTTCGTCAGGTCGAGGCCGGGGACCTGCATCTCCTTTTTGAGCTTCGGCGTCGCGATGACCCTTGCATTCACATTCTGCAGGGGTAAGAGGACGCTATCCCCGTCTGTGCTTTCTACAATAGCCTGTTTCCATCTTTCGTGGGCCGCGCTTTCAAGGGAAGCAAGAAACCGGGTCCCGATCTGCGCCCCCTGTGCCCCGAGGGCGAGGACGGCCCGGTAACCCCGCGAATCGGCTATACCTCCCGCCGCCGCCACCGGGATTTTCACGTGATCCACGACCAGGGGTATCAGAACCATATTGGTCGACTCAGACTCTTTGGTTCGAAGGCCCCCGGCTTCCAGCCCCGAGACAACAAGGCCGTCCACCCCCGCGTCTTCGGCCCTCCTCGCGTGGGTCAGGGTCAGCGAGACATGGATGCCCTTCATCCCCAGTTCATGAATCCGCTTGTAAATCTCCCTGGGGGAACCGACGGCCGTCGTGACGGTTTTCACCCCGGCGCCGGCCAGGATATCGAGAATTTCCGGATTGGCCTGGTTCAGGAGCATGAGATTGGCGCCGAAGGGTTTGTCCGTCCGGGCTTTCACTTCGTCGATGAGCTGCCGGGCCGTCGCGGCATCGGTGAACCCCAGGGCCAGCATACCATAGGCCCCGGCTTCACAGATGGCTGCGATGAGCTTCGGGCTGTTCGTGTGACCGATGGGCCCCTGGATGATCGGGTACCGGCAACCCAGTATCCTGAGCAGTTCAGACATGCGACACCTCCTCCATCCGGCGAATGGCTCATGACGTCAAGCCGGATTTCGACACAGTTCCATCTTGGGAACCGTATTCACAGACCGTGTCGAGGCAGCTCTCACACTCGACCTCCAGCGTGGTATGCGTGATGCCGTATCGCTTCGCCAGTATCTCCCTGGCGGCGCAGATCATCCTCTGGCTCTCCCGGGTCGAGATGTTATCGGTGAGCAGGTGCCCGCTCAGGGCCCGCCTGCCCGACCCGATCGTCCAGACGTGGACGTCATGAAAATCCTTCACGCCCGGTACTTCCACCACGTCTTTCCTCAACTGCTCCATGTCGACATCGCGGGGGGTGGCTTCCATCAGGACTTCCCCGGATTCCATGATGAGGTCCACGGCGCCGCGAAGGACGATGCCCCCGATCATGATGCCGATCAGCGAATCGACGACGTTCCACCCCGTCAGGGCGATGATCACCCCGCCGATGACGACGCCCACGGACGAGAGCGTGTCCGCCAGGATGTGAAGGAAGGCGCCGCGGATATTGAGGCTTTCGTGAGTTTCCGATCGCAGGATCAGGAGCCCGAAAAGGTTTCCCGCAAACCCGACGACCGCCACGGCCAGGAGAATACCGGTCCGAATCTCCTGCGGGTTGAAGAAGCGGTGTACGGCCTCGAAAAAGATGTATCCGGCTACGGCCAGAAGAAAAAGGCCGTTCACGAGGGCGATGATGATTTCGATACGGTGATAACCGTAGGTCCTTCGATCCGACGGGGGCATCCGGCCCCAGCGAAGCGCGAGGTAGCTCAAAAAAATCGCCAGGGAGTCGGTGAGCATGTGCCCCGCGTCGCTGATGAGGGCGAGACTCCTGCTCACGATCCCCCCTGCGAACTCCACCACCATGAGGGTCAGCGTAAAAGCAAGGATGAGGAGAAGTTTTTGATCGCGCTTCATGTGAACGAAAGCCTTGGCTTGCCCTGCCTATTTTTTAATGCCGCCAGGCCATCAAAGTGACCTCTCAGGCGAGAACCTGTCTGATCACGTCGACGATCAGGGCACCGCTGAGGAGGATGAGAACAACAACGGCTCCCCAGGCGATCCCGTTGGACAACCGACCGTTGACGTAAGACCCCATGAGCCTCCTTTTGTTCACGAGAAGAAGAATGAAGATCAGGACAAAGGGGAGCAGGATCCCGTTGATGACCTGCGAGACGAGCATGATGGTTATCAGGGGGGCGCCCGGGACGAGGATGAAACCGCCGCTCAGGATGATGAGACCCGTATAGAGCCCCATGAATTGCGGCGCCTCCTGAAAGGTCTTGTTGACACCCGCTTCCCAGCCCATACCCTCGCAGATCGTGAAGGTCGTGCTCAGGGGCAGGATCGTGGCCGCGAAGAGGGACGCGTTGGTCAGCCCGATGGCAAAGAGGATGTTGGCAAACCCCCCGGCCAGCGGGGTGAGGGCCATCGCCGCGTCCTCCGCCGTGTGAATGAGGATGTTGCCGGCATGCAGGGTCGCCCCGCAGGCCACGACGATGAAAAAAGCCACTGTCGACGCCATCAGGCAGCCGAGAATCACATCCCAGCGAACATAGGTGTAGTCCTCGATGCGAACCTGTTTCTCCACAATCGAGGCCTGCTGGTAGAATTGCATCCACGGGGAGACGGTCGTCCCGACCATGCCGATGAGGAGCCCGATGAAGGCGGCATTCATGTAAAACGTCGGATAGACCGTGTGGCGGGCCACATCGCCCCAGTCCGGTTTGGCCATGAAACCCGACAGGATGTAGGAAAAATAGATGATGCAGGCGCCGAGAAAAACCTTCTCCACCGTCCGGTAGCTGCCGCGCACGACGAGAAACCATATCACCGCGCAGGCGATGGGCACGGTGACGTAGCGGCTGACCCCGAAGATCTCGAGACTCGCCGCGAGGCCCGCGAATTCCGCGGCGCAGGTGCCCAGGTTGGTCAGCAGGAGTGCCGCCATGACGAAGACCGTCGTTTTGACGCCATACTCCTCCCGAATGAGATCCGACAGCCCCTTGCCCGTGACGACGCCGAGCCGGGCCACCATCTCCTGGACGATGATGAGCAGAAACACCATCGGGATGAAGGACCACAGGAGGGCGTAGCCGTAGTGCGACCCCGCCACGGAATAGGTCGTGATTCCCGCGGCGTCGTTGTCCACGTTGGCCGTGATGAACCCGGGTCCCATGATGCTCAGGAAAAAAAGCAATTTTTTCCCGTCGATCTTTCTGATCAGGTTCCGCATGGCTATCTTCTCTTTCGCAGGGGCGTGGGGAGCAGAAAGTCGACGATGTCATCGACGGTGATAATCCCCTGAAGGATATCCTGGTCGTCGACGACGGGAACGGCCATGAGGTTGTACTTGGAGACCATCTCGGCCGCTTCCTTCCTGTCGGCATTCACGTGGATCTTCTTCGCGTTTCTTTTCATCAGGGTGTCGAGCCTGGCCCTGGGATTCGCCAGGATGAGGTCTTTCAGCGACAGAACGCCTTCCAGGTGTTCCCGGTTGTCTACCACATAGAGGTAGTAGATCATCTCGATGTCCGGGGCGATGAGCCTCAGTTCCTGCATCACTTCCTCGGCCGTCATGTCCGGCGGAAAGGAGACGTATTCCGTCGTCATGAGTCCACCCGCCGTGTCTTCGTCATGCTCCAGAAGCTCGATGACCTCTTCAGCCTCCTCTTTATCCATGAGGCCGATGATCTCCTCCGCTTTCTTGTCCGGCAGGTCGCCCAGGATGTCGGCCGCCTCGTCGGGGTTCATGGCCTCGAGGACGTCGGCCGCTTCCTCGGGCTTCATCTGCTTGATGATGTTCGCGCGGGTTTCTTCATCGAGCTCGTGGATGATTTCGCCGGTCGTTTCCTTGTCGAAGGTGCTGAGAAGGTCGGACCGTTCCTGCACGGAGAGCTGGGAGACGATTTCGGCCATATCCACCGGGTGCATGTCCACCAGGCTCCTCCGGGTGATCGTCAAGGTCAGGCGATCGAGGCCGGGTTCGAGAGGCTTCAAGTAGTGCCACGGGATGAGGGCGCCCCGCTTGGCCCGCCCGAAACCGAGACGTCGAATGAGCCCGCCGAAGCCCACGTCTATGGCGAGCAATCCGAACTGATCCCTCACCTGGCCCAGCTGTACATCGTTGACCCGGACCACTTTGGCGCCGTTGACATCGACGACCTGCTTGTCCATGATGTGCTCCGCAATGCGGATCTCCTTTTCCTGGGGCTCCATGTGGGCCACGGCGCCTGCTTCCTCGTAGGTCGTCACAAATTTCTTGTTGAGCACATTGATGTCTTTCATGAGGATGCGGAAAAGCCCCTCAGGACCACGGATGTAGATCCCTTCAACGACCGGGAAGGTGTCCCCGGGGACCACATTCATGTCCTTGATCTTGCCGATCACGTTTCCCTTGCGGTCCAGAAGCGGTCGATCGAGGATTTCGCTCAGATAGATATCATCGGAGATCACGGCGGCTTCTCCCTTTATTCTGGCCCTCTTCTAAGCCAAAAAGAATATAAAATCAACGAACTTGTTCACCGCCAACCCATTTTTTTCAGCGCCTCGGCGGGGAGGGCGCCGCGGCCCAATCAAAAGGGCTTGACAATCCGAATCGGTCTTTCCTATAGAGGAGAAACCGTTGCAGGCGGAAGTTCAAGACAGGAGGACCTTAATGGAACGGACGGTCAGGATCCTGATGGTCAAGTGCGGCGAAGGCTACGACGAGGCCTTGGTGAGGCTTTCGCTGGCTTTCCGGGAGGCGGGCTTCGAGATCATTTACACGGACGCGCAGAGTCCGGAAGCCATCGTCGCCTCGGTTATTCAGGAATCGGTGGACCACATCGGGATCACGACCCTCCCGGGCGCGGATCTGGACAGCATCCAAAAGACCATTGAACTGCTGCGCAAAGCGGGGGTGGACGACGTCCAGATCACGGCCGGCGGGATCCTCTCCCCCGAAGACACCACCCGGATAAGAGAGATGGGAATAGCGGAATTTTTCCCGCAGGGAACGACCCTCGAGGAACTCATCCAGTGGGCCCGGGATCACATCAAACCGTTGGGGTAGTCCTGACCCTGTCTTGCCACTCTCCCTGACCGTGTCATCGTTCTTCCTTCACTTCACTTCCTGATAGGACTCGGCGGGGTACTGGCAGTTCGGGCATTTCTCCGGCCTCTGACGGTCTTCGATCCATCCGCAATTCGTGCAGACGAAATAGAGGGTGTCGCGGTCGACGGTCATGTCCGTCAGCGCGGCCTTGTAAAGCTTTGCGTGGCGTTCCTCGGCGTTCCGGGCCTTGGTAAAACCCCAGATGACCGGTTTGTCTCCATCGGCCCAGGCATCCTTGAGAAATGCCGGGTAGGCGACTTCATTGACGAAGGTCTCCTTCTCGAAGGAGCTCTTCAAATTCTCCTCCGTGGACCTGACCTTTTCCAGCAGGGCAAAATGCTCCCCGGCATGCACGCCCTCTGCGGCGGCAACGGCCCGAAAAAGCCGGGCAACCTGGGGATAGCCCTCTTTATCGGCCTTTTTCGCGAAGGCCATCAGCCGAAAATAGGCCTTGGCTTCTCCCACAAACGCTTTTTCAAGGTTATCGCGTGTCTTTTCTGTCATGGCCGATTCCTTTCCTGAGCACATGATTCAATCGGGAGTGATTTGACATCAATCGGCCGGCATCTTTCTGCTGCAACCTTCCATTCTTCATCTCGGTTGGCCGCTTTCCGGCATTTTCCCACCGAGGTCCGTTACCAGCTTCCTGAAGGGCTCCTGCGCATACAGGAGCCTGCCGGCCACCTCCCTCAATTTGTCCACCTGCTCTTCCGGCAGGGTGAGGGCCGTGGGGATTGCCTGGAAGTAGTCCCGTTCGGTCTTGTCGGGAAGGGAGGCAAAGGCGATGTGGGCAATGTAAATTTCTATGGGTTTTGCGCCGGCTGCCCCATCCACCCGGGCCCATTCCCCCGCGTATCGCCGCAGCAGGTCGATGGTCTCGAAATTGTACTTGTTGATCATGATGGTCGAGGAAGCCCCCAGTATCGCGTCCAGTCCCGGGATCTCGTCGAGAAGCCTCCAGCGCGCTTTTTCCTGCGTCTGTGCATCGACGATGATGAAGGCCACCCGGCGCGTCTTTGCAAGATCTCCGCTTTTCAGGGCGTCCCGGATGCCGCCCTGCGCCACGATGGTATCCATGATGCCCCTGACACCGAGATTGTCCGAGACGCCGCCGTCGATGAGGTGGATGTAAGGTTTTGTCTCCGCGTCGAGATACGTTTTCGTCATGAGGGCGTTGTAATACACTCGGCTCGTGGGGTCTGGCTTTGAAAGGGCCTCGTCAATCCATCCGGGAACCTTGTGGTCGCACTGACCCGCGTAGTTCTTGAGGACGATCGGGGTCAGCGGTCCCGGGAAGGCCGCCGAGGCGGCGACGGCCCGGGACAGGGGGAACTTTTCGAAGTCCGAGCAGATCAGGGCGAACTGGCTCGGGATAAACGGGAAAACGATACCGTCGATGGCATCCGTGGCCAGAATAACGACGGCAGGTCCCTTGCCGCTTGCCAGGTCCCCGAGGGTGGCTCCGTGGAAAATCATGTAGTCATAGAACTCCTGGGCCATGTCGCTCCTTCCGAAGCGCGGAGACCAGAGACGGAACCAGTTCACCGGGGTGACGAGTCCCCAGAGGAGGCCGCCCTGAAGATTCTGCAGAAGGACTTTTTCCCGGCATTCCTTGAGGGCGTCCCTGCCGTGCAGCCCATAATAGGCGGCGGTAAAACTCCCGCCGGAAACCCCGGAGATGAGATCCACTTCATCGAGGAGGGTGTGCCTTGGCGGCTGATGATCCCCGCTTTGGACGCCCTTCGGCGCCGGAATCTCGACCCGGTCAAGGGCTTCAAGGACACCGTAGGAAAGTGATGCCGCCCGGATCCCGCCGCCGGAAAAAGCGAGGATGAGGAAAAGCTCATCGGATTTTCCCGCTGACACCAGCTTGCTCCGGAAGGGGCTTTCCCTCAGTTTGAATTCCAGTTTGGGATTGAGGGCATACTGGGCCGTGCACGACAGGAGTGAAAAAAGTGCCGCGACAGCCGCCAGTGTTCCCAGCAATGACTTGAAGATGTTGAGTCTCATGTCCATCCCTCAAATAGGATGCCTCAGAAAAGCAGATGATGAAATCCCCGGGGTTCAAGGTTCACGAAGAGCCCGGGGTCGATCATCTCCCTTCCGTCCCTCTCGTAGATCGCATCGGAGAACAGTTCTTTCAGGTTCCAGGCGCGGGCACCCAGGTCCTCCCAGGGAAGCCTGACACGCCCCTGTGAAGGGGTATCGGAGTAGTTGATGACAATGAGGCGCCGCTCTTCGTCCTTTCGCCAGCACCAAGCGACAAGATTCCGACAGCTCGAATTGTCGGGCCAGCCGCTTGTCTCGCAAAGACACCACTCCCCCGCGCGGAAAGCCGGGGATCGGGCGTCTTCAAGGAGCTTTCTATAGAATAAATTCAACTTTTCATCAACGACTTCGGCTGGGCGCCTTCCAAGCTGGACGGGGAGTTTGACCTTCCGGCCTTCCAGCTGCCCGTCGTGAAGGAGTTTCGCCCCGGGAAGCGTCGCAAAAGCGACGGCGGCCGCGGGCAGCTGGCCGGGCGTAAAGGTTGCCACCGCGCGCGGCTCGTCGTGATTTTCGATGAAACGCACAAGCTTCCCCTGATAGCCGGAATCGGCCTCGAGATGCCGGCGAATGCTTCCGGCGTTCCCGCTCACCAGAAGGTCATAAAGTATCTTGTCGTAGCAGTAATCGAATCCCTGTTTCAGGAGTTCCGGTTCCAGATCCCAGTAGACCTCGGCCATGAAAAGGAAATCAGGGGAGGCCTCTCGAAGGGTCTTGAACATCTCTTCCCAGAACTCCGCGGGGGGGCGTGGTCCGGCCCTCGTCCCCCAGGTCCCTTCGAAGACATTCCCCGTGAGGAGCATGGCCATGTCGCACCGGACACCGTCGCACTGCCCGGCGATATCGATAAGAGTTTCAACGTAAGCCCTCCGGAGGTCGCTCGAGAATGCGTTGACCTGGGCGGTGTCCTCCCAGGGAGGGAAGAAGGGGTCCCGCCCGCGGGCAAACACTTTGCCCCCGGATTCGAAGTAGGCATCGGGAAATTCTTCCAGATCCTCTCGGGTCCCCTGGATATAATATTCAGGGTGTCGGGAGATCCAGGGATGATCGATGGCCGTGTGATTGGGCACGAAATCGAGGATGAGCCTTACTCCACACCTGCCCAGCATCTCGCGGGCGACGGCGAGCCCTTCGGGTCCGCCCAGGCGCTCGTCCACCGTGTAACGGTGGACACAGTAGGGGGAACCGGCGACATCCTCCGGACGAAAATCCGGCAGTGATTTATGGTACGCGTCCGTCAGTGTTTGAAGTTTTCGGGCAATGCGGGTACCCGCGGGGCTCCGCTCCCAAACTCCCATGAGCCAGACGGCATCGACACCACAGGATAAGAGGGCGTCCCACTCTTTGACCGGGACATTCCAAAGTGTGATGGGCCTGTTGTAAAGTCGGCTCAAGTCGGTGAGCCAGACGAAGGTATTGATTTCATAGATGATGGGGTTTTGCGGCCAGCTCTTCATCCGTCTTCGTCGGTCCCCTGTTTTATCGGCAAATCTTACGGCAGGGATGATACACGGGTATGAAGTAAAAAGGCAAGGAGAGACATGAAATCCGACCCTTTAGACCTCATGTTCAGGATTCCTCACCCTTCTTCGCCGGCGATTCGAACCATTTCTCTTTCGGCACCCAGACCTTCTCGGCGGGGTCCGCCTCGTAGTGGGGCGACATGATCTGGACGCCATATTCGTTGAAGACATCCTGGATGTTCCGGTGCAGTTCGTCGAGTACAGTGATCCGATTGTGAGGTTTTTCAATGCGCGCTCCGACCATGTACTCCACGTAGAAATCCGAAAGGGCTCTCTGCCGGACCCGTGGCGGGGGGTCTTTCAGGAGACCCGGTGTGCGCCCGGTGGCCTCAATGAGCATGGCGTGGACCTGCCTCCAGGGTGCATTGTAGCCGATCGTGACCGTCGTCGTCAGAATGACACCGCCCGTCTCCTCCTCGCGAGAGTAGTTCTTCGTTGTGGTCCCCACGATGACGGCGTTTGGAAGGCTGACGATCTCGCCTTTCGGTGTGCGAATTCGCGTAGAGAACATCCCAAGCGTGGCGACGGTTCCCTCCGTCTCGCCGATTTGCACGTAGTCCCCGACCCTCAGGGCGCGCGAATACATGAGCATGAGTCCGCTTACGGCCTGGTTCACCGTACCGGCCGAGCCGATGGACAGGAGCAACCCCACGAAGACGCTCACCCCCTTGAAGGCGTCGCTCTCGCTTCCCGGCAGGTAGGGGTACATCATGATGACTGCGAAGAGCCAGAGGATGACCGTGACGATCCGGCGTGTCGGCTGGGCCGTTTCGGCGTAGAGACCGGGGACGGTCACCCGGCCGGACTCGACGGCATCGAAGAAGAGCCGCGTGATGCGAACGAGGAACCGGGTGATGAGAAAGATAACGGCAACAATGATAAGACCCGGGATGAAATTCAGGATGCTGAGAGCAATGGCCTTGAACCCTGCCGACAGGTAGCTGTGGAGCTGTTCCCCCCATGGTCGCGAGTAAGGGAACTGCTTGAATGAAAAGGTAAGCCACAGATACAGGGAAAAAAAGGCAAGGGCCAATACAGTAATGTGGACAATACCCTTGACGAACAGGATGATCCCGTCGATGTGCTGGGTAAACCCCCCGATGGCAAGTGCCTTGAGCCTGGGACCCACAACCTCGGCCAGGTGGGTATCCAGCCACCGGTGGCCTCGCCGGATAACCGACAGAACGAGGATCAGGAATACCGTCGCCGCGACGGTGAGGCCGATGGCACGGAGGATGTACTCGGGCTGACTGACCTGCCGGACCTCGTCGAGGGCCAATGTGAGGTTCCGCACCGCCATTGCGCCCGTGTCTGCGAGGGTCTCTCCGGCCAGTTCGTTTACGTCCGCCGGGTGACGAAGAAAACCCCCTTGTCACCGATAAGGATCTGTATCCCCTCGGTTTAAGTCACGGCCGAGACAGCACCCATTTCTCCCCGCTCGATGAGCCGGCGAATACGCTCTTCGGACGCTTCGACCCGTTGTTTCGGGGTGTACCCGAGAAGGGGTCCGCGCAACGTGACAATCGGCCGGTTATGAATCTTGAGGATAGCCGGGGTAACCGCCGGGTCCGTTGTCTTTAAGGTCGGAGTGCCCTTTTCAACAGGCATTGCCCTGGCCGTGGACGGGTATGCGGGAATGACTGCCCCGGTCAAGAGGAAAAGCAGAAAAGTGATCAAAAGAAGCGCACGCTTCATCGATGAACCTCCTTTCCAGCCTGTACCTGAAGGCAGTTGAAGAAGCGACTCCCCTGTCTCAATAATTCCAGAAAAAAGAAGCCTTCAAGTTCCAGTCCCCTTCGCGGTTGGAACCCCAGGGAAACTCGGGCTTGACCCATGTGCCGAAGCTCTTCGTCCACATTCTCAGGAGGATAACCCCCGACTTGTAACTTTTACGGTTGTCCTGCTCCCAGTTGATCTTGGCCTCCGAATCCGCTCCCGCCCACCATTTGTCACTGAGCTTCATGATCAGAAAGGGCTGGACGGTCATATAATGAATGTCGGCGCGGTCATCCTGCCCGGCAAAGGAGATATAATCCTGGACCTTCACGAAGAAAAGCCCCCTCGGGTCCTTGAACCGCAAGCCGGGCACGGCCAGCGGAGAGACCTGCCATTTTCCCGATCCGAGGGTATCTTCCGTGGCAGAGGGCGCTGTGAGGCCGGTCCCGACGGCAAAGAAGAACTTTTCTGACGCATACGGGATCAGGAGAGCCTGGCCGTAGAGGTCACCGAGACCGTCGTCTCTGACCTGTCCCATTTCAGTCGACATGAAGGGGACATCGAACCTGAGGAGGAAGTTTCGGAGCCCCCCCAGCCTGATGATATCCGTTCTCAGGATGAAGGCATTTTTCCAGGTGTCCCCGTTGATCTTGTAAAACTCCTCACGGATGTTGAAAATGACGGGCTTCGTCGGATCGACGTCGCCGATGTTTTCCTGCTCCTGTCCGTCTTCGGCCGCGACCGCCACGGGCATGGCTGTCGAGATGGCGAAAAAGAGGGCGATACCGATCACGATTCCCCTGACGGCCATAACAATCCCTTAAGTCACTGCTCTGCTCACTGACTTATGATCGGTTTATAACTTTATTGAGAGGACACCTTCGACGGGACCCAGGCATTCAGGTTTTTCAACAGCCTCTGGAAATCAGCCGACTCAATCAGGAGTTTGCGCGCACCGGCCTTCAGCCTGTCGACGTCCTCAGGGGGCAGTGTGAATGACGTGGGCAACTTGGCCAGGTAAGCCGCTTCCGCCTGGTCATTGAGATTTTCGAAGCGGACATCTACCAGGTAGAATTCGATGTCGCCGCATGAGCCCGGCTCCGTCGAGACCTGCCCGGGGGGGCACCGGCCCGTCCGGATCTGATCGCTCCACCGGCCGAAGCTCTCCTGCAGAAGGGACATGGTCTCGCGGTTGTACCGGACGATGGCGATGGTGGAATAGTTTGACATCATGGCCGAGAAGGGGGGAACAAACTCGAACTTGTCCCATTGAGACTCGGTTTTCGTCTCGGCGTTGACGACGACAAAAACCACCTTCCGGACCTGCTCCCTTCCAGTGAGCTTCAGAATCATCCAGATGTTGCCCACGGCGTCGATGGACTCCTGGATGGCCCTGAGCCCGAGGTTGTCGGCCACGCCGCCGTCGATCAGGTGAAAGTAGGGTTTCTTTTCCTTATCCAGCACGAGCGCCAGGCTCTCTTTTTGCTCACGCGTCCGGTAGTTCAGTGATGCTTCCTCGAACACCGGGGGAGAGACAAAGCCGCAGCTTCCCGCGTAGTTTTTCACCGTGAGCGGTGTGAGGACGCCCGGGACCGCCGAGGAGGCGGCACAGGCCCGGGCCACGGGGAATTTCGACAGATCGGAACAGATGGCATTGAACAGGATCTGGTGGAAGGTAAACCGTGCCCCCAAAGACATGTCCGTCGCGTTGATGAGGACCACAGGCCCCCTGCGTTCCAACATGTCCCCGAAGGTCTTCCCGTCAAAGACGTTCTTGTCGTAGTACTCGGCGGCCAGGTCGCTCCGGTCGTAGAAAGGTGAAGAGAGCCGGACCCAGTTGACGGGGTTGAAGAGGATGCCGAAGGTCAGATCTCCCTGGACATTCTTCTTCAGGAAGCGGGTCTCGTAATCCTCGAAGATGCGGTCCCCGAAAAGACCGAAATAGGCAGCCGTGAAGCTTCCGCCCGAAACGCCCGAGATCATGTCCACCTCGTCCACGAGGCGCCGCTTCTTACCGTCGAAGGTAATCTCCACCCCACGGAGCTCCTCGAGGATGCCGTAAGAAAAAGCAGCCGCCCGCGTCCCCCCGCCGGAGAAGGACAGGATCAGGAGCAACTCCTCCGAGTGGCCCGCGGGCCCCAGGTTCTGGGCGATGTAGCCGTAGTTGGGGTCAAACTTCTCCAGAGTTGCATTCACGGGGTATTGCCCCCCGATGTAGGTGCAACCCGTCACCAGAGCCAGCGTGCATAATAAACAAATCCACACTGATCGTCTCACCGGAGACCCTCCTCCCACCCGACAAAACAACGTCTGTAAACTCTCCCCCCTCTGGTATCTACTTCACCAGGGGGATCCCCTTCGCCAGGTCGTAGCTTACCACCGCGAAGGCCTTGTTTTCAAGCTGGTAATACCGTGCCACCCGCTTGTCCGACAGGACCTTGCGGAACTTCGGCAGGTAGTCCTTCTTCAGCTGGAGCCGGTTGTTCTCAATCGCGAGCATGTCATCGGTCAGTTTCTTCGCCGTGGCGTCGGTCATGGCCAGATAGTTCTTCGCGTAGTCATTGATGAGCTTCTGGGTGCGGTCCACGATCTTGAGCTGATCCTTCTGGTAACTGTCGTAAACAGGCCAGAATGCCTTGGCCTCCGCCTCAGTGAACTGCATGTTGTCCGCGACAAAGAGCTTCTTGTCGGCCTGGATCTTCTCCCTCACCATCTGATTGGTGTCCGCGGGCTTGTCCTGGGCACACACGGGTACGATGAACAGAAAAAGAACACAAAACACGATCACGGCAGTCAATCTTTTCTTCATTTCTTTCCTCCTCTTGGATTGATAATATTTTAAAGTTTATCGGGCCCTCACAAAATGGATGCTGAAGGTCAGTTGCTCAACCGCCTGGAAGTAATTACCCTTCAGCTGGTCGGTTTCCGGATCATACTGCAGGGTGTAGATCGAACCCGGGTAGTTGACGTCCCTCAATTCGACGACCAGATTGACCCTGCCTTTCTTCCGGCTCCATTCCGCACGGTACACCTTGATCGGCCGGGGGTTGTAATAGGCCGCCGATAGGCTTCCGTCTTTCCTGATGCTCTTCAGTTCGAGGATGTATCCCCCGTCCGGCCGAACCCAGCGCCCTTCGAGACGCTGGTAGTCCGTCTGTGCCGGGGATGATTTGCCGGCATTTTCTACAGACATCACCTCGGATGCATATCCCGCCATCAGGAGAAATACAAACACCATGGTGATGGTGAGCATCAGCGCTTTTCGCCGCGCTCTTACGGATTCCCTGTCTCTCGCGTCCATGTTTGTCCTCTCGATCAACTGACTGTCTTCTTTATAATTGCGGGACTACCCCCTTCCCCCTGCGTGATGACGAGCGGCCCCTTCAGCGCGTTCATGATGAGGCTCACGGGCTGCCCGCTTTCCAAAAGCTGCGTCATCACGTGGAGGTACTTCCGGATGTGCATGAAGAATTTTTTGTATCCCGCGCAGAGGTAGTGACGCCCCGGCTCGTCGTAGTGGGTGCCCGCAAAGCGGTGCTTCGGGCACCCGCCCTGGCAGGCGGCCAGCACATCGCACTCCCGGCACCAGCGGGGCAGGGCCGTCTCCTTGCCGACCCCGAAACCGGATTGAAGCGATTTTTCCGCCATGGCCGGCAGCGTCTCCGTCAGGATGTTGCCGAGCCTGTACTGGGGGTAGACGCAGTGGTCGCAGGCGTAGACGTCGCCGTTGTGCTCGATGACGAGCGCGCGGCCGCACTGCTTCGCGTGGACGCAGACGGGCGAGGGGTTTCCGATCCAGGCATTGAGGGCCCATTCGAAGTTCATGACAAAGACCTTGCCTACATCGTGCCGGACCCACTCCTCGAAAACGCCGATGAGAAAGTCGCCCCAGGCCTCCGGCTCAACGGACCAGAGGGTGATCTCCGTCTGCTCCTCCGGGCGGTCCATCGCCGCGGGGGCGGCAAGGCGAAGGCCAAGACCTGCGCTTTGCGCGTCGGGCATGCGCTCGACGACCGGCGTGAACTGGATGAACTCCACACCGGACTCCCGAAAAAACCGGTACACCTCGAGCGGTCTTGCCGCCGTTTCACGGGCCACGCATGCCAGGACGTTGTATTCGACACCGTGCTTCTGCAGAAGTCTCAGGCCGCGCATGACCTGGTCGAAGGTCCCCCGGCCTTTCCGGTCACGGCGGTAGCGGTCATGAATCTCCTTCGGACCGTCCAGGCTGATCCCGACCATGAAATTGTTTTGCTTCAGGAACCGGCACCACTCGTCATTGAGCAGGGTCCCGTTCGTCTGCAGGGAGTTGGTGATTGTCTTCACCCCGGAGAACTGTTTCTGCAAGCCGATCACCCGCTTGAAGAAATCGATCCCCAAAAGGGTCGGCTCCCCCCCCTGCCAGACGAATTCCACGGCCGGCGTAGGCTGGGAGGTGATGTATTTCGTTACAAACGCCGAAACAACCCTGTCGGGCATCCGGAACTGCTCGCCCGCAGGAAACAGGGCCTGCTTCTCGAGGTAGAAACAGTACTCGCAGTCGAGATTGCAGGCAGGACCTATGGGCTTGGCCACGACATGGAGTCCCGGACCGGCGCCTGCTGCATGCCGTTCCTGATCCTGCGGTCCCCTGTCCCGTTTTGCTTTTCCTGCCATTTCTGAATTCACCACTGCACAATTCCTCTAGAAAATCTTCGTACAGGATGTCAAGTGATGCAGCAAATTAATCGTCCCGCTCATTCCCTGCGTCTCCGACCCGTTCTTCCCCTGAAGTTTGCTTCATTGAAAACCGAGATCGGCTTTGCGAATTTTCCTGGATTTCCATGGAAAAGGCTTCTCTTTGCTTTGCACCTCTCCGGCCCCCGGGGCCTACCGGCCCATGATCGTGAGGGCTTTTTGCAGGGGTGCGCTGGAAACCTTGACGATCCCCTGGTACGGCTGGTCCAGCTCCAGGATGAGAAAGAGCGCCGCCGCCGCCGACAGGGCGCAGATAAACATGACGAAGATCACCGTTTCATTGCGGGGAGAAAACAGACCGAAGCTGGCAAAGATGATGGTGAGCCAGCAGACCAGCACCACGAGGAAAGGTGCCGGGATGGAACCCTGGCCGACCTGTTCGACGAGAAGCCAGCGCGCTTCAGCGATTTCAGCGCTGACCTGTAGGGCCCGCGCTTGAAGCCAGCGCTGGGCGTCGTTACGCGGGTTCAGCTGTCGCAGTTTGTCCTGGATCGCCTCGAAATCACTTCCGCCGGCCTGGTTGTCCCTTAGGGTTGTGATTTCACGCGAATCTTCCGGCCAGAATCGTTGGATCGATGTCGCGAGGCCGCGGCGCAGGTGGTCGCGGGCTTCCCTCGTTTCCGGTCCGTACTGGGTCATAACACAGTCGAGAAGCACGAGTTTCGAGCCCGCCTGCCTGAGCTCGTTGTTCATCGTGTCGAAGCTCCCTTTCGCCGAGGCGAGCAGGAGAGCAAGGACGAGGGCGGCCATGGTCGCGATCATGCCGGTCCCGAGCTTCACCACGTCCTTTGACTCCTCGTTCAGGTGGTGGTCGGGCAGGCGGGTGCGAACCGCCATCCCGAGCATCGTGCCGCCGAAAATGCAGGCAAAAGCAATCAAGGAAAGTGTCAGTGAGCTCAAGATTTATCTCCTGTAAACTGCAGACTCCCCCGGCTTAGGAGAGGGTCGGGAAGGAAAAGAACCCGGAGGCTTTTACCTTCTCGACGAACGAAAAAGTATCCTCTACTTATTTACCCCTTGGGTCATTTTCTTACTTCATCTGCACCACGGCCGGCGGCTGCCAGGAGCCGTCGATGATGGAGGGCGGTGTCTCTTTCGGCCAGTAAAGGCGCATCACCAGGCAGATCGGGCCGTCGGGGGCGGGAAGCCGGTTCGCTTCCCTCGCCTTGCCCGGCGACTCCTTTTTCTCATTGCGCTTCTACTCTTCTTGACAGAGTTATAGAGATCGGTCGCGTTTCAGGAAGCAGACCGCGCCCGCTGTGACGCATGTGAACGATTTCTTGTTTCTTGTTCACGATTTCGATTGCCGGCGCCCCGGTGCAAAACCGCACCGGGGATGGACGGTCATCATAATCGTTGTTATTGGGCAAGCAGCCTCATGTTGCCGGCCTTGAAGCGGACGAGGGCATCCGCGACCCTCTCGGACCAGAACTTGAAGGAATCATTGGCCGAGCCCCATTTCGAAAATCGCTCGTCGAAAGCCGCAGCACGCTGGGTTGCCCCCATGGCGATAATATCGGTGGTCACGGAGTCCTGGAAGATAATCTCAGCTGCCGTGCTGCCACTGCCGACCCAGCCTCCCGTGGCACCCCTCTTGACGAGGCTGACACCCAGACCGATGGGAATGATCGAGGTGACGGCACTCGCGCCGGGACGGCTCGGCTGAACGTTCGTGATGGCGGTGCGTATCCGCAGAACGTCCGCGCCGGGATCGCTCACCATCTGCAGATTTTTCGCCTTGAAGGCCGCCACGAGCTGCTTGTTGAACTCGTCGCACAGATCTTTCATTTCTTGCGGGTCGATGCCCTTGTAGTCCGCCTTGTCGGCCAGGAAGAAGATGACGCTGTCCACCATGAACTTGTTGTACGTCTTGGGATCGACACCCGGCTTGATCCAGCGATATGCTATCAAGTCGTCCCCTGATACCTTCTTTAAAAGATCATAGACCGATGGGTTGCCCAGAAACCCCGAGCGAGTGAAGTCATCCGCCGCAAACGCTACGTTCGTCATCATGATGATGCCGAAGAGAACCGCGAAAATCTTTACCGCTTTTTTCATAGTTTCCTCCTTGCCTTGTTTGGTTCTTATCAGGGTTTTGTTTTTTCAATGGAGATCGCCAGCGTGTCGGTGTAGGTGATCTCGATCCACTCGCCGTCCTTGAAATTTTCCAATACCTTGGGGTCTTTCGCGCGGACGCCAACTGTCACTCCGTCGGGCCACGTGAGGTAAACGTTGTTCGTGTTTCTGTCGATGTACGCGATCCTCGCGGTGACCGTGGTCTGGCGCACTTCCACTCCCCGGCCCTCCGGCTCGACCTTCTTCTCGAAAGACAGGGCCTTGTCCTCTTCGGGCTTGATCACCCTGACGGCAATGGCCTCGATGTAGTTGACCACCACCCTGTCGCCGACCCGGAGCCGGTCGAGGTTCTGCACGCCCTTGTCGACCTTGAGTTCGAAGACGTGGTCCTTCGGCCCGCCCTTGACCCTCACGATTCGATTCCGGAGGTCAATGGCCTGGACCGTGGCGGTCATGGTTCTGGCTTGCTCCCTGTAGACCGTCGGTTTCTTCGCGTCAGGTGAGCCCTTATCCCGTGCGACGGCACCCGTCGCGCAGAACATCACGAATATCACTGCAAACAAGGCCATCGTGGCCATCTTGCCTGGCCTTTCCATTTTCGTGTCCTCCTCTATTTTATCCCGAATCGTTGCCTGTTCTGTCTTTACTTCATAAATCGTCCCTTCGAGACATGGGGAAAAATTGATTAGCATATTCCCATCAGGAAGGATATCGGACTTTTGTCCTATCCGCATTGGACTTTGGTCCAATATGGACAAGAAGGGGAAGTATTCGATTTACAAAGGAAAATGGATGCCGCTCGACTGCTTCGTATGAAAAGGGTGTGCACTTTCTTCGGCTGTTTCCGGTTGATGGGCCATCAATAAATGGATGGGTAACATACCCGCTTTCAGGAAGCAATCCCCGTTCCGACGTTCACAAAATTTTTTCGTGTCGCCGGGCCCTTACATAGTGTAAGATTCGGCTGCCCATGTCTTCTTAAGGAGGGGACCCGCCATGCTCAGGAAAGTCGATCCGACGAGTACCGATAGCTGGAAGCTCCTCGCCGAGCATTTCCGGCAAGTCAAAGACCTCCACATGAAAGACCTCTTCGTTTCAGACCCGCACCGATTCGAGAAATATTCAATCCGATTCAACGACATCCTCGTCGACTACTCGAAGAACAGGATTACCGCTGACACCCTTCCCCTCCTGATCAAGCTCACGGAAGAGGCGGGTTTGAAGGAGGCCATCGAAAAAATGTTCACGGGCGACCGGATCAACGAAACGGAAGACCGGCCCGTCCTCCACATCGCCCTGAGAAACAGGGGCAATGCCCCCATTTACGCGGACGGTGAGGACGTGATGCCCCGGGTGAATGACGTTCTGAAGAAGATGAAAGGTTTTTCCATGACTGTCATCTCGGGGAAGTGGAAAGGTTACACGGGCAAAAAGATCACCGACATCGTCAATATCGGCATAGGCGGGTCTGACCTCGGCCCCGTCATGGTCACGGAGTGCCTCAGGCCCTTTGCGAAAGGCCCTGCCGTCCACTTCGTCTCCAACGTCGACGGGACACAGATCACCGAGACGCTCAACCGGCTGAAGCCGGACCGAACCCTCTTTTTGATCGCCTCGAAGACCTTCACCACCGAGGAGACGATGACCAACGCTTTCACGGCGCGGGAATGGTTTGTCAACTGCACAGGGGATGCACGTCACATCTCGAAGCACTTCGTGGCGATTTCCACCAACGCCGACAAGGTCAAGGCATTCGGCATCGACCGCGAAAACATGTTTACCTTCTGGGACTGGGTGGGCGGCCGATACTCCCTCTGGTCCGCCATCGGACTTTCGATCGCCTGCCGCATCGGTTTCGAGAATTTTACCGAACTCCTCGAGGGGGCCTACGAAATGGACCAGCATTTCAGAAATGCCCCTTTTCAAGAAAACATACCGGTCATCCTGGCCCTCCTCGGGATCTGGTACAACAATTTCTTCGGCGCCGAGACGGAGACCATCCTGCCCTACGACCAGTACATGCACCGCTTCCCGGCCTACTTCCAGCAGGGGAACATGGAGAGTAACGGCAAGTCCGTCGACCGCAGCGGCAGGAAGGTCCCGTACCAGACGGGCCCCATCGTCTGGGGTGAGCCCGGGACAAACGGCCAGCACGCGTTCTACCAACTCATCCACCAGGGCACGAAGCTGATTCCCGCCGACTTCCTGGCCCCGTCCATCAGCCACAACCCCGTGGGCGACCACCACACCATCCTCCTTTCCAACTTCTTCGCCCAGACGGAGGCCCTCATGAAGGGGAAAACCGGGGAGGAGGTCATCGATGACCTCAAGAGGGATGGCCGGAGCGACGCGGAAATCGCGAAACTACTCCCCTACCGGGTCTTCGAGGGGAACAGGCCGACAAATTCCATCCTCTTCCGGAAGCTCACGCCCCGGGTCCTCGGGAGTCTCATCGCTATGTATGAACACAAGATTTTCGTCCAGGGCGTGATCTGGAATATCTTCAGCTTCGACCAGTGGGGCGTCGAACTGGGCAAGCAGCTGGCCGGCCGGATTCGGCCGGAGATGAAGGACGATAAGCCCGTCGCGTCTCACGATTCGTCGACCAACGGCCTGATCAACACCTTCAAGAAGATGAGAGCCGACTAAGGGAAAGACTGATAGGGTTCTCCGTCTGGGGAACATTGACAGCGCTTTCCCCCCGCCGTTATACTTTATTATCTGTCGCTTCGATCCCGCATCCGTCAGCTCGTCGGCGGGAACCCTCAAAACACCATCATCAGTCGCAAGGAGACTCACCATGAAAAAGGCGGAACTGAAGAGCTTCAGCAAACCGGATGAAGTCAGGACCTTCCCCAAGGGCAAGCTGGAACTCGTCAACATCGGTGGCGCCGCCGTCGGGCGTGCCACCCTCGAACCGGGGTGGAAGTGGTCCACCTCCGTCAAGCCCTTGGCCGGGACGAAAAGCTGCGAGGCGCCCCATTTCCAGTATCATCTATCGGGAACGCTCAAGATCGTGATGGACGACGGGAAGCAGTTCGAGTGCAGGGCAGGTGACGTGTCGCTACTGCCCTCGGGGCACGACGCATGGGTCGTGGGGAATGAGCCTGTCGTGGTCATCGATTTCCAGGGGATGGTGGACTACGCCAGGGCCTCAAAGAAGAAATAGGGCCTTAGCCCTACTTCTTTTTGATCTGATCGGCCACGGCCTGGGTGGCTTTCTTCACGGCCTCGGGATCGCCCAGGTAGTAACTGCGGATCGGCGTCAAATCTTCCCTGAGTTCGTAGACGAGCGGTATGCCCGTGGGGATGTTGAGCCCCACGATCACGTCGTCGGGGACATTGTCGAGGTACTTGACCAGGGCCCGGAGGCTGTTGCCGTGGGCGGAGACGACCACCCGCTTTCCGGCCTTCACCGCCGGGGCGATGGTCTCGTGCCAGTAGGGCAGGAAACGCGCCACGGTGTCCTTGAGGCACTCTGTCAGGGGAATCTCGCCGGGATTCAGGTCTGCGTAGCGTGGGTCTTTTCCGTTGTACCGCGGGTCATCGGGCGTGAGTGCGGGAGGACGGACGTCGTAGCTCCGGCGCCAGATCTGCACCTGCTCCATGCCGTGCTTCTCCACCATCTCGGCCTTGTTGAGCCCCTGCAGGGCCCCGTAGTGGCGTTCGTTGAGACGCCAGCTGTAACAGACCGGAATCCACATGAGGTCCATCTCTTCCAGAACGATCCACAGCGTCTTGATCGCCCGTTTCAGCACCGACGTGTAGGCCACATCGAAAAAATAGCCTTCACAGAGGAGCGTCCGCCCCGCCTGGACGGCCTCGTCGATGCCTTTGTCCGACAATCCCACATCGGTCCACCCGGTGAAGCGGTTTTCCTTGTTCCAGGTGCTTTCGCCGTGGCGGATCAGCACGATTTTTTTCATCCCCGGTCTCCTGTTCGTTTAGCGGTTCTTTATAACTATTTCCCGGCCGCGAGGTCAACTGCAGACCTGTGAAGGGCCGGGCGCTCACTGTCTCGCCGTGCGGCGATTTTGCGGAGGGGTATCGCCGCAGTTCGTGCGGAAGGGGTTGATGTCGATGCCGCCGCGCCTCGTGTAGCGGGCGTAGACCGTCAGCCGATCGGGCCTGCACCGATGCAGGATGTCCATGAATATCCGCTCCACGCAGTGTTCGTGGAAATCGCCCTGCTGCCTGAAGGAAACGATGTATCGAAGAAGCCCCGTGTGGCTTATCCCGGGGCCGCGATAGCGGATCTTCAGGCTTGCCCAGTCCGGCTGGCCGGTAAGCGGGCAATTCGATTTCAGGAGATTCGAGGTCAGCACCTCTTCGACGACGGCCCCCCGCGCGGACAGGAGCATCGGATCGGGTTTGTAGACGGAAATATCGGCCTTTAGGCCGTCGATCAGTCCCCCTTCCAGCTCCTCGAACACCTGACCTCCGAATTTTCCGGGGGACGTAATCTCGACCTTGATGCTGCTACCGCAGGCCTGGCAAAGATCCCGCTTCATCAATTTTTCTACCTGACGGATACTCGAAAAACGAGACTGGTTGAAGGAGTTCAGGTAGAGCTTCATGGACCTGGATTCGATGAGGAAAGGGGATTCAGCGGGGAAAATGATGGTCCCCATCGCCACACGGGGTTTCCCTCTCCGATCCAGCCAGGACAATTCATAGGCGTTCCATATGTCCACGCCGCCGAAGGGGAGCACCCGGTCGATGCCGATTTCCCTGCGATGCGTCGCCCTCATGACGGGGAGAAGCAAACCGGGGTCGTACTCATCTTTGTAAGTGAAAACCCTGCCCCCACGGGACGAAGGCTTTCGTTTCCGCCTCATCGGTGATCCCCCGTTCCGCCTCAATCCCAGTCCTTTATAATAAACCCCAGGCCGATACGCCTGATGCTGTGGTTGTAGTCGAGCAGACTCTCTCCGTAGCCGTGGAAATACTGGATATAGCCGCTGACGCGCTCCATGAGGGGGAAAGCCCACTCGAGCTGAACGGCGCCGTGGTTATCGTCAAAATTGAAATTGTTTCGCACCATCATGCTTAGACGGTGTTGATTCCAGTAGTAGTACCCCCAGAGCTCACCGTAACCGAGGTAACTTTCGATGTCCGGGTTGTCGTCGTCGTCGCTGTCTTCGGGAATCCTCAGCCAGGTGTTCAGAAGCAGGACGAAGTTCCCGCGCTCGAAACCGAAATTAGCGACAAAACGGTTCCAGCTTCTCGAGAGGGGGTCGGTCTGGCCGTTGGACTGATGGTTGATGCCCACGTTGATAAACCGGCCCTTCAGACCGAGAAGGTCATAGTTCGTCCGGAAATTGAGCAGGAGTTCCGGCTCGTAGTCGGTTTCGCGGAAGGGCGAGGACTCATCAAGGTCGTAGAGCTGCCAGAAGGATTTTTGTGTGTAGCCGAACCAGAGGTCCATGTTCCTGCCGAGGATGTCCTGCCAGAGTTTGACCTTGAAGCTCAGCTGGAACTTGACCTCCGGATTTTTTAATTCCCGGGTCGGGTCGTCTTCCCGTATGGGCTCTTCATTCGGATGCTCGACATAGGTAAAGGGCAGGATATAGTTTGATCGATGGAACTTGACGGCGAATTTCCCTCGCCTCGATTCCCTGTCCAGATCCCAGAGCTTTTCAAGGTAGGTGGGGATCTCCTGTGCTTCCTCGGGCGTTTTTTTCGCGATGGTCTCCCTGCCTGCTGCCGTATCAGGCGGTTTGCGCCCGGCCAGTTCATCGTAACATTTAAGCCGTTCCGCGGCATCCTCGATCCGGGCGCATTCCTCCAGGCTTTTCGGCGCCTCCGCCGCCACGACACCGGCACTGGCAAGGATAACCATCGCAGCCATCATGAAGACTGCCGTCTTCATACAGCCGCTCGGGTGGAAAAGCAACCTCATCGCACTACTCCCCCTCAGTCCATGTCTACTTCTTCGCCGGTACGGTGGCCTTTTCGAATTCCTCCGAGCCAATCTCCTTGATTTCGGAGGACTGCAGCGTCACATCACTGCCTGACTTGGCGTCCTTGAACTTTATGGCGCCACCCTTCGTCTCCTCGATATCCGTTGTGTAGTAGACATTTTTTGATGCAGGGTCTGTCACCTTGTAATAGCTCCCGCAGCCGACCAGTAAAAACACGCAGATCACACACATAACCAGTCTCTTCATAAGATGAACCTCCTTGCATGGTTTCTATTTTTCCTGTTGCTCTTATATCCGCGGGGATTTCTCCCGAAACAAACATTTTCTTTTTTGAACGATTGCCGAACGGATGAAGCCCAGGCCTAACCCTGGGTTGATTCCGGCAGGGTTTCAGCTTTTTCTTCACCTGCCCAGGCTTCGAGCAGCGTATAGGTAACGGCAAGGACGACAGGACCGATAAATATGCCGATAATGCCGAAGGCGATGAGACCGCCGATGACACCGGCAAAAACCAGCAGGAGAGGGAGGTTGGCTCCTCTCCTGATCAGGATTGGCCTCAGGAAGTTGTCCATGCCGCCGACGACGACCATCCATACGAGAAGCACAATGCCCCAGACGGTCTGACCCTTCCAGAAGAGCCAGAGGGCCGCAATGAGAAGCACCAGAAAGACACCGAGTTGGGCCAGCGCGAGCACGAACATGGCCAATGTCAGCACTGTGACGCCGGGCACGCCAGCCACCGCAAGGCCGATGCCGCCGAGGACCGATTGGATGAATGCAGTCGCGACGACGCCGAGGGCAACTCCCCTGATCGCCCTTGCGGAAAGAATCGCAAGATCTTCGCCGCGCTGCCCGCCGAGCCACCGGGCGAAGTGTTTCACTCTATCCGCCGACGTTTCACCGCCGAAATAAAGAATTGCCGAAATGACCACGGTGAGAACAATCTGGATGACCATCATCCCGACACTTCCGATCTGGCCCACAAACCAGTCTATGATCTTCCCTGCGTAGGGCGTTATTCGGGCGTACAGGCCCTCAGGCCCGGCGGAGCCGAGCTCCTCCCACCCTGCCTTGAGACTCGAACCGACGATGGGAAACCTGTTCACCCATTCGGGTGAGGGAGGCAGCTTGAACGTTTGCAGAGATTTGACCCAATCGGCTATAGTGTCGACATTCTCGACGATTGTTACGACGGCGAGCAGCAGGGGCACAATGAAAACCATGAGGAGCGCTAACGTCATCGCGGCCACGGCGAGACTGCGCCTGCCCCAAAGCCATGTCTGCATACGCAGCATGAGCGGCCACGTGGCTACGACGATCATGGTTGCCCAGATGAACGCAAGCATAAAGGGCCACAGAATCCAGACACTGGCGGTGATGAGTGTGAGGATGACGAGCACGGAGAGCGTTCCCCGGGTGATCTCCCGGGAGGGGAGTAGACCCGTCATGATCCATAACCTCCTTTATAAAAAACCCGCCTCCTTTGAAGCTGAAGGGTGGCAATAGCGAAACAGGTCATCAAAAGCCGGGAAATCTTAATATATTCCCTTCACGTGAATCAAGGAAATACCGCAATGGGAGGATGAATCGCTGCCGCAACAGAGAAATAAAAGAAGGCCGGGATGCCTGTCCGACCTTCTTTTATCCGGCTCCCCGTAGCCGCCGAAGCCGGGTACGGGGAAGTATCGGTTTGCCGTTTAAGGGTGCACACCGAGCATGACGTAAAAAGAGTTGCTGCCGTCGTCGGCCTGACCAAAGGCGACGTAGAACGGTCCGAGCAGCGTTTCCGCGCCGAAGAAGACACTGCCGCAGTAAAGCATGCCGGAGGCGGTTGTGGGGTCGAAATTGTTTCCGACCTCCCCGGACTCGAACGAACCCCCGAGGTAAACCCCCCCTCCCAGGGCGGAGGGAAGGTTGGCAAGCCGGTAAGTGTAGACCAGACGGCCCATGTAATAATGATCACCTACGAGCTGATCCAGGAGATAGCCCGAAAAGTGAAGGAAGCCTCCCTGCTTGAAGAGATCGTAGAGCGGCAGTCTGCTTTCGGGGCTGTCGCCGTAGAAAAGCCCCAGCGTCAGGGTGTGTCGGTCGAGGTTTAAAGGTTTCTGGAAGGTTAGATCAACCTTGTTGTAATCGTCATCGCCCCCGAAGCTCGGGTCGGTGACGAAGAACGTACCTCCCAGCAGGAATCCCTCGCGTGGAAAGTTTACGTTGTCGAGCTGGTCGACGACGAGCCTCCCCATCCATCCCCCCTGCCAGAGGTCATACTCCGGCACCAGGCTTGTCCCGGCGGAAAGGACGCCGAATTTTTGATCCGTTTTCAACTTGCCGTAGAAGTACCCCAACCGCAGTTCGCCCAGCTTCCCCTGAACGCCGAGGTCGAGCCCCCCGCGAAGGGTTGAGACTTTATATTCCCCGACCCAGTCGTCCTCGATATAATAGTTGATGGGCGCCTTCTTCAGGTCCAGCCATGGAGCGGCGAAAACCCCGACCCGACGCGTGAAGGGCTGGTAGAACTCGGTGTGGAACTGGTTGACATAGCCCATCGTGAGGTCATTTCGCCACTCGGCCCCCAGGTTGTTGAGCCACGTCATGCGGTGCATGACGGAGATATTGAACCGTTGCTCCTCATCGAAATCCGCGGCATAGCCCAGACCGAACCTGAGGTAATTCGGTCCCCAGGATTTCTCGACGCCCTCCACGACGAGATTCCTCCTGTCACGTTCGCCCTTCAGGCGGTAATCCAGGCGCTCGAAATCCCCTCGGCCGTAGACGGTTGTGAGGTTACGATGGAGGGTCTGCAGCTCCGTCTTCTCACCGTGCCGCTCTTCGAGCCTGGTCTCGATCATCGTGGGTTTCTGTTTGATCTCGGCCTCGATGACATCGGGGTTCACCCGCTTCATGGTATCCGCGACCTTGATGTCGACGAGATCCGCCTCTCCGGGCTTTCTCGCCGCACGGCTCACCTGCCAGGCTGCGTATTGCTTTTCGCTCACCGCCAGAGGCCGGAGCTTGTCTTCCACCGCCCGGGCAGCCTCTATCCCGATGGGGACGGTATTCATCGCCCCGGCGAAATCCGCGGAGCTGAATTCCCCCAGCTTCGGTTCCATCAGGATATCCCGTTCCGTCAGTTCCCCCAGGGATACCTTCACGTTCTGTTCCGTCATCAGGTTGATCGCCTGGAGGGCCACGGTAGCCGGCCCGGTGATCTGGTCGCGTCGGAGGGGGGGTGTGCCCAGGTTCACGGCGATGATGATGTCGCAGCCGGCCTTGCGGGCCACATCGACAGGGAGGTTTCGCACCATTCCGCCGTCCACGTAGAGGCGACCGTCGATTTCCACGGGCGCGAAGGCGGCGGGGATGGACATACTGGCACGCATGGCTTTCACAAGCGTACCGCGATCAAAGACCTTCATCGCCCCGCTTTCCAGATCCATCGCCACGGCGCGATAGGGGATCGGGAGGCTGTCGAAGGATCTCTCGACCCGTCCTGCTTCGAGACCGACGAACTCCGTCAGGAGAAACTCAAACTTGTAGCCTGCCGTCGTTCCCAGGGGAACAAGGACCTTCCCGTTTCGGAGGCCCAGTTCGAGGCCGAAGAGATTCGTGAAGTCATCCTGCTTCCGGCGCCAGGGAATATCCCGCCTCGCGGGATCGTCGGTGAAGATGCTTTCCCAATCGATAGCCTGGATCCGCTCCTCCATTTCTGCCGGCGACATCCCCGTGGCATAGAGCCCCCCCACGAGGGAGCCCATGCTGGTGCCCGCAATGAAATCGACCGGGATGTGGAGTTCTTCAAGCACCTTGAGAACGCCGACATGTGCTACACCGCGGGCCCCGCCCCCCGAGAGCACAAGCCCCACTTTGGGACGACCCTCGATTTTGTAGAGCTCAGACTTCGGATTTTCCCCGGCGGCCCGGGCGGTATTCAGCACCGCCGGGAAAAGCATACAAGGGATGAGTCCGAGGACGACGAGAGTGCGGATGCGGGTCTGCAAGTTCATGGAGAGCCTCCCTTTGACACACACCTCTTCGCGCTTGCCCTGTCGGGCCGGATCATGCGGTCTAATGCGACATTCCGCGGACTTCCAGCCGGGCTTTGTTGGCCATTCGGACAAGTTCCCAGTAAGGCGCCCTGTACCCCTGTTTCTCCTGGAAGGCGGCCACCTGGGCGTACACCTTTTCCCTGATGGCTTTGTGGCGGATGTCCAGCGCCAGGCTCCTGAGGGCCGTAGCGACATCCATCCCCTCGGGGATGGGCCCCACACCGCCGAAACGGTTCAGCACGACACAATAGGCCTTCAGGATACGGGCCGGGGCCAGCAGGTACCATGGATAGGTGAGACGATCCCCTTCGTCTGCCCCCTCGAGCATGGCTTCGATGACGGCGTTGTCCACATGGTCCTGCCACAGGGCTTCGGGATCCCGCCACTCGGCCACCACGGTGAGCTGGGGGTCATACTCCAGATCCGCGGGCGCCTGGGTCTCAAAATTCGTAACACCAAAATCGGCGAGCCACCTCACTACCCCCGGCGCGGACATGTGGGTGGTCCACTGCCACAGATCGATGCCGAATTGCTGGTAGGCCGAGGACGCCACCTCCGAACAGAACTGTTTGGAGTGATCGCGAAAATCCATCTGGAAATCGTAGGGGATATGCCGGGACCTCACGTTCTGAAGGGACTCCTGAGCGGCCTTGTGCGGCAGCATCGGATCGGCTTTCATCCGGGGGAGGTCGGTTCTCAGCCGCAGGACCATGATGCGGAGCTTCTTGTCCTTGATATACTGCTCCATGCTGGAGACAACAACTCCAATCTCAATGTGCGCCTCCATGATGCTCGGGATTCCCGTCTTCTCGTCGACGTGGAGGAGGGCAATGTGGGAGAAATTACCGGGGTAGTCGTTGCCGCGGGCGATGAGGGCTGAAGTCGGGGCGCCGCCGCGGGAAACGAGTATGTCACCGCTGTGCAGGGTCCCCCCGGCCATTTCGCAGGAAGGGGTCACCGATGGCTCCTTCTCACCCTTGACGAGGCCGGCATAGGAGCCGGGAGGGGACTGCAGCATGACCCCTTCCAGGGCAATCCTCCCGCCGTAGAGCAGGCGATAGAGACGGTTTCGGACTTCACGGTTTTGCAAGTCCCATCGCCTCGACTGGATCTTGAGGACATTCCTCGTCCGCGTGAGCAGGTCGATATATTCACCGAGACGGCCAGGACAGACTGCCACCATGGTGCCGAGAATAGCCGATATTTTCTCCAGTTCGGCAAAGATCGGGTCGTCGGGTTTCCTCTGAGATCTCGAGAGGAGGTCTAGATCCCGGTTGCCGACCTTCAAACCTTGACCGATTTTTTCCTTGAGACCTTCACATCCGATGCCCTTCGCCTCGCGGAAATAGGCCTCGAGGGCATCCCAGGTCTGGTCCATCTTCCAGGTGAAGGGCTCGCCGACAACCCCCTTGGGCGGTACCCGATCCGGGGATGGAACGGAAAGGACGAGGAAGGCGGCGATCACTACGGCCAGTGCTATCCATAGCCTCCGTCGTTTCATGAGAGCATCCTTTTCATATCACTCTTCAAAAGTTTTTTGCTGATCAAGAGTTTGTTCGATCCCCGGGGCCTGATACCCGTGGCTTATCAACGGCCCTGTCTTCCATCATGCTTTCGCATCAGATCAAGTTTTCTTTTTCACATCCGTCCATATCTTGGAATCATACATTTCTTCCATCTTCTTGAAATTCGCATCCATCATGTCGAGGTAAGTCTTTTGCATTTTTTTCGATTTAATGGTCCAGTCCCTGATCATCTTCTTCGACTCTTCCTGCATGACGCCGCTCTGGCTGAACATCAACTCCAGCATCTTTTCACCCTGCTCCTGCATGGCAAAAAACGACTTCAGGTAGGCTTCCCACTGCGTTTTCCAGAACTTCAGGATCTCTTTATTCATTTTTCATTACCTCCTTTGAAGTTTCTTCAAGTTTTCCAGAATTCTCTGCCTACGCCCTACGCAACAGAAGGATGGCTCAACCTCTCGAGCATCGGCTAACCGGACAAATCCGTCGAATCAATCACCGGTGCATTCTCCACTCCTCTTGGTGCGTTACCCGTTCAACCCCTTAGAATCAGGGATTCGGGCAAGCGCGACAACACCCATGATGAGTTCAACCGCGACGTTCCTTCTTTTGTGCCTCGATCACGGCTTGCACGCCCAGTGATCCCCCCAACCCCTGCGGATCCGCGAGCCGGGCAAGCGCCCGGTCTTCGGCCAGGGTGTAATGCCCCTCGATCTCGCGATCCAGGAGATCAATCTGCTTGAGTAACTCCGGATGACGATGCGGCGGCAGGGTTTGCATGAGATTTTCGAGCATGGAACGCATCCGCCGCATGATCTGGACGCTCCCCGCACCGCAATGGCGAATTTCGGTACACGCGAGGTGCACGAAGTCCTCCCAGTTCGGCGTCCGGAATACGAGCCGCAGCGCGCCCGCTTTGTCGCAGATTTCCTCGCGGCCGACATGCCGCATTCCGACCAGCCGAAGGAGACGGTGAAGCTGGTCGATGGCGAGCACGGCCGTCGTCGGATCGTTGATTGCCGGTGACAACGCCTTGATCGCAATATCGACCAGGATCCGGAATGCAAAGGTCGGATCCTGCTCGAGAGTGCGTTCGGATCCGAGTGCGACTGTCCCCTGCAGCGGACGATCGTCAATGGCGCCGGCGCCGCCATAAAGCCGAAACAAGGGTTCTTCCATTGCCACGAAATCGCCCACCTGGGGAACGAATTCAATCACCCCGTTGGCACGTTGCGCAAGTCTGACCAGCCCCTCCAGATCTACAGCAAGCACGATCCCCGATTTACCCCCATGGGCAACGGTCCGTTTCGGGGATGCGGAACGGACGAACGGCTCGATGTCGCACGAGGGCATGGTGGATTCCTGATAAACGCCCTGGATGACGGCGATACCCGACTCTCCCACGCGGTACACGATGCTGACGGGACGCAGCAATCGCGCCGCGTAGTCGATCAGGTAAAGAAACACGACAATGGAGACCAATCCCAACATCCCTGCAATGAACGTGTTGAACTGGTGGACGATCTCACCACCCATCCTGCTCAACACCCTCAGGGTGAACAACAGGGTAAAGACGAAATAGCCGACGGTGAACCGGATCGCGTTGTCCCGCAGCAGTGTTGTCGCGATGATGCGTGGCGTGTACTGCCCGCCTGCGACTTGAATCGCGACGAGCAGTGAACCGAATGTGAACACAACGAAGGAAAGGTTTAATGTGATGACCGTCTCGAGCATCGTACGTGCTCCGGCCATGGTCAAACCCAGGAACGCGGTTGTTTCGTCGATCCGTCCGGTATGCAGAAGCCAGTGGCCGATGACAAAGGTGATACGGGTAATCACCATATATGCCAGCACGGCGAAAAACGGCACGAGCCACAGAGAAGACCGGATGTAGCTTCGGATGACATACTTCCGGTTCCAGAGCATTTTGAATACTCCCTATTGAACTCAGGGCGTCATCATCAGCGATCATGACCGAACAGGCTCAGGCGACTGGCCGGACTCAGCCTGCCTTGCCGGAGAGTGCCTGTTGGGTGTGCAGGGCGATCATCAGTTCCTCGTCGGTGGGGATCACCCAGGCGCTCACAGGGCTTCCCTGCCGGCTGATGCGCGGCCCTCCGGCCTCGTTTGCTTTCTCATCGAACTCGAGCCCGAGCCACCGGGCGGATCGGCAGACCCGCTCACGGACCGGCACCGAGTTTTCACCGATGCCCGCCGTGAATACGACGGCATCAAGACCTCCGAGCGCCGCGGCCATGGAGCCCAGTTCGCGGGTAATCCGGTAGGCGAAAAGCTCAACGGCCTCTGCGGCCCGGTAATCCCTGCTCGCCAGAAGGGTCCGCATGTCGCTCGAGATCCCTGAGACGCCCAGAAGCCCGGACTCCTGGTAGACAAGTTTTTCAATGGCCCTCGCATCCATGCCGCACTCGTCTATCAGGTAGAGCATGACGCCCGGGTCGAGGGTCCCGCATCGTGTCCCCATCATGAGGCCCTCCACGGCGGTGAACCCGAGCGTGCAGGCCACACTTTTCAGACCCTTCATGGCGCAGAGGCTCGCCCCGTTTCCGAGATGGGCAACGACTGTTCGACCCTTTGCCGCTTCCGGATCATAACCCGGCAGGACGGAGGCGATGTATTCGTAGGAAAGGCCGTGGAAGCCGTAGCGGCGGACCCCCTGCTCGGTGAACTTCCGGGGCAGGGCGAAGGCCTGGGCCACGGCCGGGATGGTGGTGTGAAAGGAGGTGTCGAAGCAGGCTACCTGGGGGATGTCGGGGTTTCTTTTCGCGACGATTCGAATGGCGGCCAGGTTGTGGGGCTGATGAAGAGGCGCCAGGGGGGTGAATTTCGCCAGGTCTTCGAGGACTTGGTCATTGACGACGGTGGGTTTCGTGTACTCGAGACCGCCGTGAACAACCCGGTGGCCCACAGCCACGATCCGGCCGTCCCGACCCGATGGGTTCTCCCGGCCCCACTGGAAAAGTGCCTCCACGGCTCCTTCCTGGCCGAGTTTTGTCCCCGGGGGCCAATTCTTTTCACCGATCACCTTCCCGGCACCATCCTTCACCTTGAAGCGAGGCTCCGTGAAAAGACTCTCGAACTGGCCGTCGGCGAGCGGCTGAGGTTTTTCGTCTCCGCTCTGATAGAGCGTGAACTTCAGGCTCGATGAACCGGCGTTGAGAACGACGATCAAATCCCCCATGGTTATCACCTCACATGATGTACTTGCCGCTTCGCCGGTCGATTCGCCTCCACCGATACAGCGATGCGTGCGGGAAACCTCACGGTGCTTCTTCTTTGTTCAAGAAAATCGTAACGTGAATTGAGTCGCTTGATGCCTTCGTCACAACGGGAAGGCCGGCCCGTTCAAAGACCCTGAGCATCTTCTTGTTGCCGTGGAGCACGTCGGCCTCGAACCGGGAGATGCCCTGTGCCCGACCGATCAGCAGCAGGTGCTTGAGCATGAGCGATGCGAGGCCCTGGCCGTGATAGTCCTCCTCGACCGCGAAGGCGACCTCCGCGGTGGACGGCGGGTCCGATCCTTCATAGGCGATGTAGCGCCCGCCCCCGACGATCCGTTCCCTGGCACCCTCCTGGACGCACGAGACAAGGGCAACGGTCCGGATAAAGTCTACCTCCGTGGCCTGTATAAGCTCACGGTCGGTCAAATCTTTCCTGGGTCCGAAAAAGCGCAGGTAGACAGAGCTTGCTTCCAGCCCGTGGAAGGCCTCCCGGAGCAAGACCTTGTCGTCGGGCCTGATCGCACGGATCGTTACCGGCCGCTTGTCCCGGAGCTGTTCAACAACGGTGTAGTTCGCGATGTCGCCCCTCATCATGGTGAAATCCTCCCGTGAAACGAAACCTTATCCGGACAAACCGGAACCGGGGAAAACTAGCCAAGGACTTTGACACGGATCAAAGCGGATCACCTCACGTCGTACTTCCCGGCCCGCTGGGCCTGGACGACGAGCGTCATGACCGCCACCGAGGCGAGCCTTGTCCTTATCGAGTCCGCACGGCTTGTGAGGACGACGGGAATCCGTGTCCCCAGCACGATACCGGCCCCTTCAGCCCCCGCAAGGTAGGTGAGCTGCTTGAAGAGCATGTTGGCCGACTCGAGATCCGGCGCCAGCAGAATGTCCACATCGCCGCTTACGGGTGAGGTAATCCCCTTGGTTTTTGCTGCCTGGGCACTGATGGCGTTGTCGAAAGCCAGGGGCCCGTCGAGGATGCCCCCTGTGATCTGGCCGCGATCGGCCATCTTACACAGGGCCGACGCATCGAGCGTTGAGGGGATCTTGGAATTGATGACCTCGACGGCCGAGAGGATGCCCACCTTGGGAACCTCAACGCCGAGTGCACGCGCCAGGTCGATGGCGTTCTGGACAATGTCACGCTTGTCCTCGAGCGTCGGGAAAATGTTTACCGCCGCGTCGGTCATGATGAACATCTTTGGGTAGGTGGCAACATCCATAACAAAGGCGTGGCTGATCCGGCGCGACGTGCGAAGCCCCGCCGCCGCGGGGACGATGGCGCCCATGATCTCGTCGGTGTGGAGGCTCCCTTTCATCAGGGCTTCCACTTCGCCCATGCGGGCGAGTTCCACGGCTTTCGCTGCCGAAGCATGGCTGTGCTCCGTGGAGACGACCCGGTAGGGTCCAAGATCAATCTGCGCTTCCTCGGCCGCCTTGCGGATCTTTTCCTCGGGACCGACGAGCACCGGGATGATTAAGCCGCGTCTGGCAGCTTGAATAGCGCCCGTCAGGGAGTCCCGATCACAGGGGTGAGCGACGGCGCAGGGGACGGGTTCACAGCCCTGGCAGCCCTTGATGAGATGCACAAAGGCATCCCCCCAGCGAAGCCCGAGCTGTGGCGGCTTGATGTTGTCGTACACGAGCCGCGAGGTGGGCGCCTGCACCGTCACCGTGCCGGTCACAAGCTGCCGTCCTGACTTGTCGACGCAGCGGCAGTCGAAGACGACGAGGTTGCCCTCTTTCTGTTTTTCCCTGGCGGTGACCTTCGCGGTCAGAGTGTCCCCCACTGCAAAGTCCCCCGAAAACCGAAGATCCCTGTGGAGGATCTTTGTCCCCGGCCCGGGCAGGCGAGTACCAAGGAGTATTGAAATGATGGCTTCGGCACCGGCCGCCTCCGTCTTTTTCGGTTCCTGTCGGGTATCCCCGGCGCCCGCACCCTTCACGTAAAAGGCATCCATATCCCCCGAAACCATGGCAGCCAGATCGACCTGATTCTGCATCATGGTGACGGTCACTTCAGATGTGGCACCGATCTGGATTTCGTCGAAGGTGACATTTGTTAACTCTTTCAATGATTCTCTCAAGTCTACCATCGGTCCTCACTCCGCCTGCGATTTGCTGCAGGTCCTTTCCCCGTTATTTTGCAGAAGTTTTCTTCCTGCCGGCACCGGCAGGCTTGTCCCCAGGTGTCCTCGCCGTGATTACTTCGACGATCCTGTCGATCATGTTCTGCTGTTCCTTTTTGATGCCTTCCAGCTTGCGGCCCCACTCAAGGAAGCTCATCACCCGTTCCCGGTCTTCCTTCCTGGAAAGCAGCAGGGGCAGTGCGTGAAGCGTCCGTTCCGGCTCCAGGAGCACCATGACCCCTGCCTCGGAGACCATCGTACGCCTCTCGGCATCGGTGAGTTCTGACAGTACCTTGTCCTGGCTGACGACCTCCTCGCCCATTTCCAGGCGTGTCAACGGGATGGCCTCGGCGAAGCGGCCCACGAGGGCGCTGATCCTTGCCAGGGCCTCGGGATATCCGCCTTTTTCAATCCGCGCCAGTACTTCCTTGATGACGGGGAGTTCGCGGGGGTCAGGCACCGCCACGGGCCCCTGACCGGCCTTGACATCCCCGGAAATACCCAGGGCGATCATCGAGCCGTAGATCTGGAAGAAGGCCGATTCGCACGCGGTGTCGCGCAGATCGCGGTACAAGTCCCAGGAACCCGACATCATTTCAGACCAGGCTCCCTCGAGTCTGCGGAAGGGGTTATCATGAGAGACCGGCTTCCTGCCCGCCCTGACGGTGGAAGCCATGGCCGCCACCGGCCACATCATCGGGTTCAAATCGCTGAAGAACCAGTGCTGTACCCGCAGAGGGTGAAGTGTGCGGCCCAGCTGCGCCGTCGTCTCGTTGACCATGGCCCTGACCAGAGGCCTTCCATAGAGAGAGTAAGCCTTTTCGTTCAAAACCGACACCTCGGCGACGAGTTCGAAGGGTTTCTCGTCCCTGCGCTCCAGCCGGTTGAACCGCCGGAGATCCTCGAGCTGCACCTCCCGGAAGCTGGAGAGGTATTTGTCCTTGCCCTTTCCTGATGTCTCCTCGAGTTCCATGACGTAGAGGCCGGGCCGCAGCAGATCGATGTAGTCGAGGGCCTCTATGATCTCCGTGTGTTCCTTCTGCGCGACCTTGCTAGAAACGAAAATTCCGAGGTGACCGATATCTTCCTGCTGGAGTGCCACGATGACCTGGCCGTTGGCTTTGATCTCCGCCGTGCTCGTGTATACGTCTGAGATCCAGTTTATCGCCTGCTGGGGCGGCGTGATGTTGTCACCCTTAGAAGAAAAGATGACGATGGGCGAGCGTATGGCCTTGAGGTCTACGTAGCGGGTTCCGGGAGCCGCCTTCACCTCACCCCGGGCCAGCTTGTTGCCCACAAAGAGGTTGTCCACGATCCAGCGGATCTCCTCTTCGTTCATCAGCGTGTAGCCGCCAAACCATTTCTCGAACTCCAGGAACCTCTCCCGCTCCGTGTCGATATTTTTCCAGACGTTGTAATATTTGTCCCAGTTGGTGTTCGCCGGGTTCAGGTATTCGAAGTTCTGCACCAGGTAGGCCCCGTCGAACTTGCCATTGCCGAGATCGCTGGCGAGCAGTGACATCCAGGAGCCCCCGAGGAGTCCACCGCTGTATCGCATCGGGTTTTCACCTGCACCCCCACTCCAGCTGCCGCTCCAGTACGACATGGGCGCGCCGTTGATGACGATGGGACCCGTCATGTCCGGGCTGGCGGCCGCAATCAGCATGGAGGCCCAACCTCCCTGGCAATTGCCGTAGATGGTCGGCTTGGGGCTCTTCGGATGCCGCTTCACGACGGTTTCCAGGAATTTCGCCTCGGCGGCGGTTATGTCAGGAATCGTCTGCCCCGGAACAGGCTCCGGGAAGAAGATGACGAAATAGACAGGGTGTCCGAATTCAAGGGCAACGCCGACCTCCGATTGGCGTTTGAATCCCCCGATCCCCGGTCCATGGCCGGCCCGGGGGTCCACGATGATGAAGGGCCGCCTGCTGTCATCAACCTTCGCCCCCTCCGGCGGTATGATCCGGACCAGGGCGTAGTTGACGGGTCGATCAAACTTCCTCCCGTCGGAAATCATTTCCCATTCGAATGAAAGGAGAGGCGGCATCCCTGCCTTTATGTGCTGAATGAAATTATTCCCGCGCTCGCGCATGATATCCCAGAAGAGGACTGAACGCTGGGCCGCATCGGTCATATAGGAAGTCCAGGCCTGCCAGGGATTGTCGGGGATCGCGCCCTCCACAGGTTTCTGATCCAGAGCGATCTTCTGCATATGGCCAAGGAACGTTTTTTGAGCCTCGAGGATGCGGGTCGCGTAGAGCCGGCCGATCTTTCCCATGAGATTGAAGAAGTCCTCTATTTTTTTCTGCTCATTTTCCATGGCTGACCCCCTTTGAACGAAACACGGTTGTTCTTGAAATGATGACTGACGTCACGAATGTTGTGAGGGCATTACGATCATTAAATCTACTGGCCCTGCGGTTTTTCTTCGCCCCTCTCGGGTGCTGCGACCGCCTGTGTCATCTTGTCCGCCTCCACAACCCATCCGCCGCCCACGGCCTTGTAGAGGTTCACCATTGCCTGGAACAAAACCCCCTGGGTCTGGGCATGCTGAAGCTCCGCGTTGAAAAGGCTCCGCTCGGCATCCAAAACCTCGATGTAACTCGTGTATCCGTTCTCGTAACGAAGCCTTGCAATCCGGGCATACTCCCTCAGCGCGTCCACCTGCCTCTTCTGAGCCTCCAGCTGCTCCCGGGTTCTCTTCTGATCGATCAGGGCGTCATCCACCTCCCGGAAAGCGTTCTGGATGATGTTCTGGTAATTGTAAAGCGACTGCTTCTGTATCGCCTCCGTGGCCTTCAACTGACCCATGAGGGCTCCCCCCGTGAAGATCGGAGCTGTTGCATTCCCCGCATAACTCCACAACTTCGCCGGACCGGTGAAGAGGTTATCCAGAGCAGAGCTGGACCACCCGAAAAGGCCCGTGAGTGAAATGGTGGGGAAAAACTGCGCCTTGGCCACCCCGATCCGCGCATTGGCGGCAATGAGGGCCTGTTCCGCCTGGCGGATGTCCGGACGCCGCTCCAGCAGATCCGAGGGCAACCCCGACGGGACGGCAGGCAAAACAAGCTCGTCCATGCTCTTGCCCCGCAGGATGGGTCCCGGATTTCTCCCGATCAGGACACTCAAACCGTTTTCCTGGAAGGCCACCTGTTTCTCTATATTAGGGATCGTCGCCAGCGCCGATTCGTACTCGGACTTCACCTGGTTCAGCTCCAGCTCCGAGATGACCCCCCCGTCATAACGAAGCTTGAAGAGGTCGTACGACTCCTTCCTGACCTGAGCCGTCCGTTTGGCCACCTCCAGTTGCTTGTCCAGATCCCGAAGGTTGATGTAGCTATTGGCCACGGCACTCACCAGCGAAAGGATCACCGCCTGACGGGCCTCCTCTGTGCTCAGCAGATCCGCCCGGGCCGCTTCTGTGGACCTTCGCAACTTCCCCCACAAATCGATCTCCCAGTACCCGTTGAAGGCTACCTGGTAATTGTCCACCGGGTTCTTCAGGGCAGAAGTCACAGCTGAAGACATGCCCTCCTCGGACACCCGGTTTCGTCCCGCCGAGGCGCTGCCCCCGATCTGAGGGAAAAGGCCCGATCGACCTACCCAGTACCGCCCCACGTACTCCTCCACACGGGCCGTGGCAATCCGCAGGTCGTCGCTCTCCTTCAGGGCCGTCCGGATCAGCTCATCCAGCACCGGGTCCTCGAACTGAGTCCACCAGGCGGTGTTGGCCAAGTCCTTTGCCTCCTTCTCCTCCACACGCCAAGCCGTCGGGGTGTCCACCGCAGGGCGCTTGTAGTCGGGACCCACCGCACAGCCCGCAAGAAGCAGCACAATGATTATGGAGAGGATCGTTTTATTCATGACCCTTCCCCTCCTTTTCTGTCTCTTCAACCATGAGGTGCTTACTTCCTCCGCGGTGCGATAGTTTCTCCACGACGTAGAACGTTACCGGGATGAGGAAGATTGCGATGAAGCTTGCCGCCAGCATCCCGCCGATGACGGCCATCCCCATCACCTGCCGCGAGATCGCCCCGGCGCCGCTTGCAAGGGCGAGCGGCACGCAGCCCAGGATGAAGGCAAAGGACGTCATGAGGATCGGCCTCAGCCGAAGTTTCGCGCCCGTCAGGGCCGCCTCGACGACGGGCTTGCCCTTGTCATATTCCATCTTGGCGAACTCGACAATAAGGATGGCGTTTTTCGCGGCAAGACCGATGAGCATGACGAGACCGATCTGGGCATAGACGTTGTTCTCGAATCGCATCAGCCACAGGGCGCCGAAGGCCCCCATGACGGCGATAGGCGTCCCCAGGAGCACGCTGAAGGGAAGGGACCAGCTCTCGTACTGGGCGGCCAGGATCAGGAAGACGCAAAGAAGCGAGAAGCCGAAGATGACGGCAGGCGACACTCCCTCCTGGGCCTTCTTCTCCTGGTAGCTCATGCCAAGGTAATCGAAGCCCATCTCGCTCGGCATCGTCGCGGCGAAGACCTGCTCGAGGGCTTCCATGGCCTGAACGGAGCTGTATCCAGGCGCGGCAGACCCGTTGATCTGGGCGCTGCGGTAGAGGTTGTAGCGCATGGTGAACTCCGGCCCGGCGGTGGACCGCACGCTCGTGACAGCGGCAAGGGGGACCATCACCCCATCGCTGTTTCTCACATGGAACTGACCGAGATTTCTTGCATTCGTCCTGTACTCGCCCTCGGCCTGGACGTAGATCTGCCACTGACGGCCGAAACGGTTGAAGTAGTTCACGAAGGCGCCCCCCATGAAGCACTGGAGGGTTTTGTAGACATCCGAAAGGGTGATCCCCTGCTTGAGGACCTTGTCGCGGTCCACGTCCACGAAGACCTGGGGCACCGTCGGGCGGAAGGTCGTGCTGAGTCCGGCAAGCTCCGGCCTCTTGCGGGCCGCCTCGAGAAATTTGTTGGTCTGTTCGGTCAGGAACGCAATGTCCTTCCCCGCCCGGTCTTCGAGGATGAAGGTGAAACCTCCCGAGGTCCCGACTCCGGGTATAGCCGGGGGCGGGAACGAAAAGGCGATGGCTTCCGTCAACCCTCTCAACTCGTTATTCAGGTGGGCCTTGATGGCCTCGTACTTCTCCTCCGGTTTCTTCCGTTCCGCCCAGTCATGAAGCGTGACGAAGAAGAAGGAGCTGTATGTGTTCACAACGCCGCTCAGCATGCTGAACCCGACGACGGCGGTGCAGTATTTCACGCCGGGGGTCTTCATGATAATTTCTTCGGCCTTCTTCGTCACGGCATCGGTCCTCTGCAGCGAGGCCGCATCGGGAAGCTGAAGCCCCGCAAAGACATATCCCTGGTCCTCGTCGGGGAGGAAGGAAACCGGCAGGTGCTTCCCGAAGAAACCGGCCATGACGGCGGTGCCGAGCAGGAAGAGGAGGCTCATCTTGCTCTTGCGGATGAGATGATCGCACCAGTTCACGTACCCGTCCGTCGAACGGCCGAAGACCTTGTTGAACCCGTCGTAGAATTTCTGCAGCGGCCCACGGCCCTTCTTCTTCGGTCGAAGCAGCAGAGCCGCAAGGGCCGGCGAGAGTGTGAGCGCGTTGAAGGCCGAGATGATGACGGAAACGGCGATCGTCACCGCGAACTGCTGGTAAAGGCGCCCCGTGATCCCCGGGATGAAGGCCGTGGGTACGAAGACAGCGGCCAGGATGACTGCGATGGCGATGACAGGACCCGACACCTCCTCCATGGCCCTGAGGGTTGCATCCTTCGGGGACATCCCGTGCTCGATATGGTGCTCCACGGCCTCGACAACGACGATGGCATCGTCGACGACAAGTCCGATGGCCAGGACCAGGCCGAAGAGTGAGAGCGTGTTGATGGAAAACCCCAGGAGAGGAAAGAACACGAAGGTCCCAATCAGCGAAACCGGAACAGCCAGAAGCGGGATGAGTGTCGCCCGCCAGCCCTGCAGGAAGACGAAGACGACGATGAGGACAAGAACGAGGGCCTCGAAGAGGGTGTGAATGATCTCCTTGATGCCCTCCGTGACGGCAAGGGTCGTGTCCAGGGCGACTACGTAGTCCAGGTCGGCGGGGAATCTCTCCTTGAGTTCCGCCATCACCTTCTTGGCGCCGTCGGCGGCCTGTATCGCATTGCTACCGGGCAACTGGTAAAGGGCGATGATAGCCGCGGGCTTGCCGTTCAGCCGGCCGATCATGGTGTAATTCTGGGCCCCCAGCTCGATCCGCCCCACGTCCCTGATGCGCACGAGGGATCCGTCCGGGTTGGCCCGGATGACGATTTCACCGAATTCCGCTTCGTTCTGGAGGCGGCCCTGGGATCGGACGGCATAGGTGAACTCCTGGCCCGGCGGCACGGGCTCGCCGCCCACCTGACCGGCAGGGTTGACGGTGTTCTGCTGCTGCACGGCGCTCACGATCTCAGGGATGGTGATCCCCAGGGAGGCGAGCCGGTCGGGCCTCACCCAGAGGCGCATGGCGTACTGACCGGCGCCGAAGACGGTGACGCTCGCGATACCGGGCACGCGGGTCATCTGGTCGTTGACGTTGATGTAGGAATAATTGGCCAAAAAAACGTTGTCGTAGGTCCCGTTGGGGGAAAAGAGGGCAAACATGATGAGCGGTGACGCCGTTGACTTCTGAACCGTCACACCCTGGTTGATGACGTCCGAGGGCAGTTGCGAGTTGGCCTGGTTGGACCTCATCTGGGCGAGGATCTGATCGGTGTTGGGGTCCGTCTTGATGTCAAAGTTCACGGTGAGCTTCAGTGTGCCGTCGTTCGCGTTGAGGGAATACATATAGTTCATGTTGTCCACGCCAGACATCTGCTGCTCGATGGGCGTGGCCACCGACTGCTCGACGGTGAGCGCATCCGCCCCGGGGTACGTGGTCTTGACTTGCATTTCCGGCGGGACGATGTTGGGGAACTGTGCCGTGGGCAGGCCCGTCATGGCCACAAGGCCGACAATGACCATGAGGATGGAGATCACCATGGCCACGATGGGGCGGTTGATGAAGAACTTGGACATGCGGGATTACCTCTTCCCAGCCTCGGTCGGCTCAACGGGCTTCGCAGGGGCCTGCAGCTTATGCCCCGCTTTGGCTTCCGGCTTTGCTTCGGCGGGTGCTTCAGGCTTCACTCCGGGTTTTGTCGTCGCTTCCGCAAAGGGTTTTGCTGACACGATCATCCCCGGGCGGACTTTCTGGATACCCTCGACGACGACGCGCTCACTGGGCTTGAGACCCTCGAGGATCACCCACAGGTTGTCTACGCGCTCGGCTGTCTTCACGGGCCGCATGTCCACCTTACTGTCGGCTCCCACCACGGCCACCATGTATTTCCCCTGGACCTCAGCCACAGACCGCTGGGGTACGAGAAGGGCATCCTTCCGGACGGACACGGCAACGCGGATCTTCCCGTACTGGCCGGGCCGCAAAAAATTGTTCGGGTTGGGGAAGATCACTGCTACTTTGATGGTCCCCGTCTTGACATCGACCTGTCGATCGGCGAAGAGGAACTTACCCTTTTGGGGGTAAACGCTGCCGTCGGCAAGTATGAGTTCCCCCTGCAGCTCTCTGGGTTTCCGTCCCGCAGCATGGCCCGTCTCACGTCCGGTCTGAAGGTATTCCTGCTCGCTGATCTGAATGTAAACTTTTATCGGGTCCACCGTCGAGACCGTCGTCAGTTCCTCCATGCCCCCCGGCCCCACCAGATTTCCGATCTGGGCCTTGGCAAGACCTGCGATTCCGTCTACGGGCGAGGCGATTTTCGTGAAACCGAGATCGAGCTTGGCCTTGTCGACGGAAGCCTGGGCCGAGATCACCGCTGCGCGGGCCGACTGCTCCGTCCCGATGGAGTCGTCGAGGTCTTTCTTGCTGACGGCGTTCTGCTCTGCCAGGGGTTTGATACGTGCAAGGTTGGCCTTGGCCGTTGTCCAGCGCGCCTGCTGGGCTTCCATCTGGCCCTTCGCCTGCTCAAGTGCCGCCTGGAAGGTCCGCGGGTCGATCTCGAAGAGTACCTGGCCCCTTCTCACATAGTCGCCTTCTTTATAGTTCTGCCTGATGAGGTAGCCCTGGACCTGGGCCCGGATGGTGGCGTTCACCATACCGTCGAGGGTCCCGATCCACTCACGGTAAACGGGAACATCCCTCTGGATGACCGTCATCACCTCGACGGCCGGTGGCTGCGGTGCCTCCTTCGGTCCTTTAGAGCAGCCTGCCACTATAAAAAGAGCGATAACTAAGTGCATGACGATGGCAATGTATGGTATGAACCGGGGGAAAATCCGTGGTGGAAACGCCTTACGACATTGTGCCATTGCGACCTCCATGACCGATCCCTTCCAGTAATATCGCATATTTATACAAATTCACCTCGTGGCTGTCCATAATTATTTACCAGACAAAGAAAGGGCATCCAAGGCAGCCCTTTCCTCGCGCATATGTGCTGAGAAAACAATTTCATTCAAGATCTGGGGACTTGTGCCGGAAGGCGGAAGCCTTCGTGAGGCTTCGGCCTTCCGGAAATAATCACTTCAGTATGAAATCAGCTCTTCTGTTTTTGGACCAGCACCCCTCAGTCGACTCCGAGCACACGGGGCGGTCCTCACCGTAACTGATCGTCGAGATCCTGTCAGAACGAACACCCAGTGTGTTGAGGTACTTGGCCGCAGCATCAGCCCTTCTCTGGCCCAGGGCCATGTTGTACTGTTCGGTCCCGCGCTCGTCGCAGTTCCCCTCGACGACAACCTTCTTGCCCGGATTCTTCGACAGCCAATCGGCATTCTTCTTCAAAGTCTCCCTCGCCTCCGGTTTCAGCTCGAACATGTCGAAGTCGAAATAGATGGCGTCAAGCTTGTCGACTCCCGGAACCATTGGTGGAGGAGGAGGCACCACAGCCGCTTTCCCTTCAGCCGATGCGGGCGGGGGTGGGCAGAAGAAAACCTTCTGCACGTAGGCGCCCATCTGGGCCGGCGTCTGCAGGTTGTCGGCATTCTCCACGAAACCGCACCCGATGGTCGCCACAAGCTGATCCGCAAGCTTCCTGGCTTCCGCGTCCTTGCCTACCTGGACGGGGTACACGCAGACCTTGCCGCCGTAAGCCGCCTTGATCTTTGAAGCGGCTTCCATGACATTCTTCGGATTGATGTCGTCTATCGTTCCGCCCGCTCCCGCGATATGCTCGAAATCGCTCACGAGGATGATCGCCGATTTGCCGCTCTGGCCCTTCACATCCTCGCCGGCCGCCGTCAGCGCCGCGGCCATCGGGG